>Ga0228536_1000373_pt1 | contig 91477 bp, 77 predicted proteins | sample SJ1Smetagenome_FD_168611 | JGI IMG/M metagenome (GOLD analysis project Ga0228536, IMG submission 168611) | Enriched culture of PCE-dechlorinating microbial communities from Ithaca, New York, USA - SJ1.S | ecosystem: Engineered > Modeled > Simulated communities (microbial... > Unclassified...
CTGTCGCCGCCACGCTCAACAGCAGGCCGCGCAAGACTCTCGGCTGGAGAACTCCGGCGGAAGCGCTCGATGAACTGCTACGCTCTGTTCAAGAAGGCAGTGTTGCGACGACCGCTTGAACCCGGCCTGGCAGCCGCGGTCGGTGTGGAAGATGAGACCGGGCTCTGGTCGACGCTGAGCGAGCGCCATCTCGAGCGCCTCACCGACCAGCGAGGTCCGCAGGTGGTCGGCCATCGCGAGACCCACCACGCGCCGGGACGAGAGGTCGATCACGGTGGCCACATACGCCCAGCCCTCCCAGGTGCGCACGTAGGTGAAGTCGGAGCACCAGGCGGCGTCGATGGCGTGCGCTGCGGGGGTGAAGTTGCGCTGCAGGAGGTCGGCCGTCTTGGCCGCGGCGGGGTCGGCGATGGTGGTGCGCTTGCAACGACGGCGGGCACGTCCCACGATGCTGCGCTGCCTCATCAGGCGGGCGACGCGCTTGCGGCTGACGCGCCGGCCCTGCTTGCGTAGCGCTCTCGTGATGCGTGGCGCGCCGTAGGTGCCGCGAGAGGCCTTGTGGGCGTCCTTGATGGCCACGAGCAGCTCGTCGTCGCTTTGGCGACGCTCCTCGGGGCCGGCGGCGGACCAGGCGTAGTAGGCGGCGCGGGAGACCTTCAGCAGGACGCACGCCCGACGGACGCACCCCTGGCCTTGCTTCTCCGCCTCGATGAACGGATAGACGTTCACCGGGTCTCCCTGGCGAAGAAAGCCGTGGCCCGCTTCAAGATGTCGCGCTCCTCGCGCAGGATGCGATTCTCCTTGCGCAGGCGGGTGAGCTCCTCGCGCTCGGCGCTCGTGAGGCCCTCGCGCTCGCCGGCGTCGATCTCGGCCTGGGCGACCCAGCGGCGCACTGAGGACTCGGTCAGGTCGAGATCGCGGCTGATCTCGCGGATCGACTTGCCGCTCGTCTGGCAGAGGGCCACCACCTCGGCCTTGTGCGCGTCGGTGAACGACCGTCGCTCTCGTCTTCGCTGCTCCATGCTTCGACATCCTTTCTGGGCACTCTCGCACCCTATCTTGGATGTCTGTCAGGAGGGGTCAAGCCCACAGCTTCTGATCGGCGAGTGCGTCCACGATGCGCACACAGCCGTCGTGGATGCTCAAGACTCTGCCCACCGGATGCAGACTCGCGTTGCGCAGCAGCTCAAACTCACTCTGCGCGGCCTGTACGTTGACCGCCCGGATCGCAGTAGCTGGCCCGCGGCGGCACAGAGAGGCCAAAGCTCGCCTTGCGGACCTTGATGGCGGCCACCAGCTCCGGAGTGGTCAGGTTGGCCGGCAGCAGCTCATCGATAAGAAACAGCTGCCTGGTCGGTGAGCGCTGGGCCCACAGACATGCCGATGCCCGGTAGCCGAAGTCGATCGCCCGGAAGGTGAGCAAGTCGGGGATGATCTCCACCGCCTTGACGTGCCGAGCGCGATCGAAACGGGCGAAGCAGTGCGTATTCCGCTTGAAGTCGAACACTGATTCCGCTCCAAGCCGAACAGTGATTCCACGGCAAGCCGAACACTGATTCCACGGCAAGCCGAACACCGATTCCGGAGCAAGCCGAACACTGATTCCGCTCCAAGCCGAACAGTTCGCGGCCCGGCGGCGGAATCGCTGCGCGGCACCTGAAGCGACGCATGGAGTAGAGCCGCCAGACTCTCCTTGATCGAACGAGGAGGGCGCGGTGGCCTACAGGAGACTGTCCATGCGAAGGATCCGGGAGATCCTGCGGCTCAAGCACGAGAGCGAACTCTCACAGCGGGCGATCGCGCGAGCGCTCGGTGTCTCGAACTCGACCGTCTCGGGCGTCCTTGCCCGCTGCGAGCTGGCCGGCTTGGGCTGGCCGCTGCCCGAGGGCCTCTCCGACGATGAGCTTGAAGCACGGCTCTACCGCGACCGCTACCAGCCGGTGGCCGACCCGCGCGAGCCCGACTGGGCGGCCATCCACACCGAGCTTGCGCGCAAGCACGTCACCCTGCGCCTGCTCTGGCGCGAGTACCGCACCAGCCACCCCGACGGCTACGGCTACTCCTGGTTTGCCGAGCGCTACCGCGCCTGGGCGGGGCGCATCGACCTGGTCATGCGCGGCCACCACAAGGCCGGCGAGAAACTGTTTATCGACTGGGCCGGCGCTACGCTGCCCTACTACGATGCCGGCGGCACGCTGCGCCAGGCGTCGCTGTTTCTGGCCGTCCTGGGGGCCTCCAACTACACCTTCGCGGAGGCGTTTGCCGACCAGCGCTTCGAGAGCTTCCTGGCCGCCCATGTGCACGCCCTGGAGTTCTTCGGCGGGGTGCCCGAGCTGCTGGTGCCCGATAACCTCAAGACCGGCGTTGCACGCCCCGACCGCTACGAGGCCGAGATCGCCGGCCCCTATGCCGAGCTTGCCGCCCACTACGGCACCGCCGTGCTGCCGGCCCGGGTGCGCAAGCCGCGTGATAAGGCCAAGGTCGAGAGCGGCGTGCTGATCGCCGAGCGGGAGATCCTGGCCGTGCTGCGCGACCGCACCTTCTTCGATCTGGCGCAGGCTAACGACGCCGTCGCGGTGTGCCTGAGGCAGATCAACGAACGGCCCTTCGCCAAGCTGCCCGGCAGCCGGGCCAGCGTGTTCGCCGAACGCGAGGCGCCGCTGCTGCGGCCGCTGCCCGCCGAGCCCTACCACCGCCGCACCCGCAAGCTGGTCACCGTCCACATCGACTACCACGTCGAGCTTGAGGGCCACTACTACTCGGTGCCCTACCACCTGGTGCGCGAGAAGGTGGAGCTGCGCTTCGATGAGCGCACCCTGGAGGTCTACCACCACGGCCAGCGGGTGGCCGCCCACCGGCGCAGCGGCGAGCGCGGCCGGGCCAGCACCGAGATCGCCCACATGCCCGAGGCCCACCAGGCGGTGGCCTCCTGGACGCCGGCCCGCATCGAAGCCTGGGCGGCCAAGATCGGACCGGCCACGGGGAGCCTCTGCACCGAGATCATGGCCAGCCGCCCCCACCCGGCGCTCGGCTACCGCAGCTGCCTGGGGATCCTGCGCCTGGCCGAGCGCTACGGCGAGGACCGCCTGGAGGCGGCGTCGCGAAGGGCGCTGGCGGTCGGCGCCCACTCCTACCGCTCGCTGCGCTCGATCCTCGAGCGCGGCCTCGATGCGGTCGAGGATGCCGATGCCATCAGCCCCCCGGCACTCTCCCACGCCAACGTCCGCGGCGCCGGCTACTACGACTGAAAGGAAGAGAGACCATGAACGACACCCAGACGATCGAGCGGCTCTACGACCTGCGGTTGGGGCCGATGGCCGAGGTGTTTGCCGAGGAGCTGGCGCGGGCCGGCGATCCGGCGCTCTCGTTCGCCGAGCGGTTCGGGCTGCTGGTCGAGCGCCAGTGGAGCGCCCGCGAGGAAGGTCGCCTGGCGCGGCGCACCAAGGCCGCCCAGCTCAAGGTCGAGGCTTCGATCGAGGAGGTCGACTTCCGCAGCCCGCGGGAGCTCGATCGCAACGTGTTTCTCGATCTGGCCGAGCTGAGCTTCCTGCGGGCCGCCGGCAACGTGATCATCACCGGCGCCACCGGGCTGGGCAAGACCTACCTTGCCTGCGCCCTGGCCGACCGCGCCCTGCGAAGAGGCCACACAGCGCTCTACCGACGGCTGCCGAAGCTGCTCTTCGAGCTTGCCCTGGCACGGGCCGACGGCAGCTACCTTAAGAGCCTTGAGAAGATCGCCAAGGTCGAGCTGTTGATCGTCGATGACTGGGGCTTGGCGGCGGTCGAGGGCCAGGCGGCCAACGACTTGATGGACGTCATCGACGACCGCGCCGGAATCCGCTCGACGATCGTTGCCAGCCAGCTGCCGGTCTCCGACTGGCACCATCTCATCAACGATCCGAGCATCGCTGACGCGCTGCTCGACCGACTGCTGCACAAGGCTACAAGGATCGAGCTGAAGGGAGAATCGATGCGCAAGAGAGGGACCACAGGAGAGAAGGAGTTGACCTGAAGCCGAACAGTACGGCAATCTCAAGAAGGCAAACGCGTCGCTTCGCTCCGAGGTGTTCGGCTTCGAGCGGAATCGGTGTTCGGCTTGCCGTGGAACCGGTGTTCTTCTTCACCGGAATGCGCAAGCAGGTGGCAACCGAGTGCATCTCCCAGGGGTCCCTAAAGCCGAGGCGCTTCAATCGCTTGCATCTGCTCCTCGCGGTAAGCTAGCCTCCATACCCTCCATGCCATTCATTGTCTTCCGCCAAACACAGAGGGATTGCGGGGAAATGCTTCAAGGTATCAGCCCGAACGTGTCGTGCGACTGGTTCTGATCAACCCCTCCAACCCGCTGATCAGCATTCTCAGAGTGAAAGAGAACCGCTGGAACCGTTACCGCGTGTGGAAACCGCTCAGCCTCATGGTTCTCGCGGGCTTGACGCCGCCGGAGTGGGAGATCTCGATCGTGGACGAGAATCTGGGCATGCCGGACTATGCGACTGTGCCGCAGCCAGACCTGGTGGGCATTACGGCCTTTACCTCTCAGGCGAACCGCGCTTACGAAGTGGCTGCTTACTTCCAGCAGTCCGGCGTTCCCGTCGTCATGGGTGGCATTCACGCAACCACCTGCGTAGACGAGGCCATGGAGCGTGTGGATTCGGTGGTCACGGGGGAGGCCGAGGCCATTTGGGCGCAGGTCTTGGAGGACGCCCGACGGGGCAACCTGAAGCGTCGGTACGACGGAGGGCGCTGCGCGCTGAACGACCTCCCGCCGGCACGTCATGATCTGCTGCCTGCGGGATACGCCTTCGGAGCCATTCAAACGACGCGAGGCTGTCCACTGAACTGCAGCTTCTGCAGTGTGACGGCCTTTAACGGAGCAGCCTACCGGCAACGACCCATTGCGGATGTTGTGCACGAATTCCACTTGATTCGTGAGAGTAGCGTTCTTGTGGTGGACGATAATCTGATTGGCACGCGGCCTGAACACGTCGCCCGTGCCAAGGACCTCTTCCGTGCCATGGCACAGGCGGAGCTGCGAAAGGAATGGATTGGCCAGGTCACCATCAACTTGGCCGATGACGAAGAGCTCATGACGCTAGCAGCAAAGGCCGGGTGCAAGGGCGTCTTCATCGGCTTTGAGTCTCCCACGCCGGAAGGGCTTCGCGAGCTGGGTAAGAAGTTCAACCTGCTGGGAGGCCGCGACTTCCGCGCCTCCGTGCGGCGCATTCAGCAGCACAACATCCTGGTGGTTGGTTCCTTTGTCATCGGCTTGGACCTCGACGAGCCGGGCATCGGTAGACGTATCGCCGAGACGGCCAGGGGGTACGGACTGGACAATCTCAACGCTCTGTTTTTGACGCCCCTGCCCGGTACTCGTCTGTGCGAGCAGATGACGGCGGAGGGCCGGATTGTCCTCGATCGGTTTCCGGAGGACTGGAGGCACTACACCCTGACCTTTCCGACGGCGCGCTACAAGCATCTCTCGATGGATGACGCTATCGAAGAGATGTGTGCCTGCAATGCCGACTTCTACTCCTCGCTACGTATCATGCGTCGTACGGGGGGCAACCTCTGGCGACGTCACCAGCCTCTGCGAAGTCTGGTGAGCAATCTCGCGAACCGAGGCAACGCCCGGCTGAACCGCCAGGCGTACGCGGACTTCAAGCGCCAGCAGGGTTCTAGGTGGTGTGCTGAGGTTTCGGGTGATCACTCAAGCTTCGAGTCAGTTCCCAGAGCAAGGGCGTCGACTAAGTCTCCAGGATCCTAAACCGATAGCCGGTTTGCCGGTTGCTCTCGGCGACGATGTCCTGACTGCGATCCACAGTCGGGCACTCGGCGCTTTTCTAGGATGAGTTCTTGAAGCTGCATGGCCAGCAGGGATTCGGCCGCTGTGGGACGCGTGCTCTTCTCGCTTGAGGGGGACGAAGTCCAACTGGCTATGGTAGAGTCACTGCCGACCTGCGGAGATCTGTTGACTCCGTAGGTTCTTCTTTGCTGCGCTCTCGTGACGGCAGTCCGGGCAGATGTCACGCTGCCCATGCCTGGCCCGCGCACCCTCAACAGCGAGCCTGAGTATCCATCCGCATTGCTGCTCCGGTGCCGCAATGCGAACATCTTGAGCACCCGGAGGTGCTATCGGCTCATTGCTGATTTTGAAGTCGACTACCAACCACGCCGGAAACACCTCATTCGGGGTGGGGTGCATGTCAAGGCCGAGGATCTCTCCAGCGGAGAGGTGGCCCACACCAACTCCGCTCACCTGGTGTATCCGGTCGGGCGCGAAGTGCAGCACCCTTGAGTGCGAGCGGTCGCCATCAGGTTAAAGCTAAACGAGAGGATAAGAATGCCGAAAGCCAGAGCCAAACCGCGTTCTCCCAGAAAGGGTCGCCCCCTCGACCTGTCCCGCCGCCGCTACTGCTCTCTGTGCAGGGAGAAGGTTGAGGAGGTCGACTACAAGGACGTGAAAATGCTTCGTCGCTTCGTGAGTGAGCGGGGCAAGATCAAAACCCGGCGCGTAACCGGTGCCTGCCGACGTCATCAGCGTCAGCTCGCCGTGGCCATCAAACGCGCGCGCGAGATGGCACTGCTGCCCTACACGGCCGTACCCAGCGGCGGAGAGGAAGTGCGTCGTCGTCGGCATCGAGGCTAGGCTCCAGAGCCTTACCGCAAGTGGCGTGCCGTTGCTCGACCTTGTCCAGGGTGCAGCCCCAAATGTCCGACCTACCTCCTGCAGAGTATGAGGACGATCGTCTCGTAGGCCGAAACGTAGTTCGAGGATGTCCCGCTCCCGACGTGAGCAAGCCCAGTACTCCGACCAGTTTCTCTCTGCATATGGTCTGCATCACAGCCTCGAGCGGTACAGCTTGCTAAGCTGAGTACGTATCGCGAGGCCTGTGCTCTGAGGGGTTATCTGGGCTAGCTGAGCACAGCTCATTGGCGAGGCGCGTCGCCTCCGCGGGGTGCTAAGGTGCGCTGATTGGGGGTGCGATTTGCCAGGGGGCGGATACGCGGTAGGCTGCCGCTTCGCCCGGCATCGAGCCGCTCCTCCTTCCTCCCAGGCTACTCGGATACATCGGGAGCCAGAAGGACGAAGAAGGACGACGTCGATGATGGGGAGAGGAGGCCTCGTACTGTGAGATGCGCAAGGGAGAGCGAGTGGACGAACAGTATGTGATATGCGGACAGTGTGCGGCTTGGCGGCATGGCGACGATCCAACTCGTGGTACCTGCCACCGCCATACTCCGACTCCTCTCTCCCAGACCGAGGATCGGGTGAGGACGGCGGCGCTTGTCGCGATCTGGCCTGAGACCACGGCAGATGCTGGGTGCTGCGAAGGCATCCACGCCAGTCGATAAACGACGGCCAGTGGGCGACTAGAGCCCCACCAACAGGAGCGTCTCGTAGAAGACGAGCACTCCGTATCCGCCTGTGAGCATCACGGTCGACCAGAACACGAACCGGCGGTCGCGCAGATGCCATATGAGGAGCGACCCGACGCCGACCGCGACCATCTTGATGGTGATAGCCAACGGGGTGTTGATGTGCAATAGCGAACTCATGAGGGCGTTCCCCTCTCTGAGCCGTCCGAGCGAGAGCCCCCGAAGCGTGAGCAGAACGTCGCACGCGTTGAAGGCCACGAGCCCGCAGAGGAGCAGGAAGAGGAGCCGCTGCACGGAGGTCCCGTGACGCGCAAGCCACAACGACTCGGCGTGGCCCGGGCGCTCGCCGCCGGCGCCCACCGTCGTCGCCATCAGTTCAGTGGCGGCTGCTGCCACGACCCCGGCACCGTCTCGGTCACCAGAACGGTTGTCTTGAGCGACGAGGTCGCGATCCTGCCGACCACGTACTGGTCGTAGGCGATGCTGGCATAGCTCTGCAATGTAACGTCACTCATCGACAATCCGCTGGTATAGGTCGGGTCGTAGGGGCAGCCGCCGAAGATCGCACCTTGAACAGTCGGGGAGCTGCCGTTGTTGTCGATGATCACGATGGGCGCTTCGTTGATCACCATGAGGCCGTAGTAGGTTCCCGTATAGGGAGTCGAACTCTGGCCGAGCTCGAACGTCTGCGGGTAGATCCCGTTGTTGTCGCACATGAAGAAGAAAGTCATCGGGTAGTCTCGCGTGCCGAAGGTGATGTTGCCGGTAAAGATCGTCTTCTCGGTGGTGCACATGAGCGGACACAGGGCCGTGGAGGCTCCCGTGCTCTGGAAGACGACGCTGGTGCTGGAGTTCCCCGGGATCCACACACAGCCGTACTCGTCGTTGTACGTCCCGCTGCGCTTCCAGTACCGCCCCATCCACATGGGCTGAGGGTCCGCGGAGGGGTTGAGGTAGTCTCGTGAGGTCACCGACGCGTAACCGCTCCAGTTGACGTTGCCGCCGTAGGTTGTGTCGGCCGGTGTGGCTTTCACGAAGACAGATCCGAGCCAGTGCTTCACGGCGGCCGAGCTGCTGGTGGGGCCGGCGATGGTGAAGTTCTTCCCCACGTAGAGGGCCGTGGTGTTCAGCGTAAGCTGACCGTTCACCGCCAGGCTGTAGTCCGTGTACAGCGACCTGAAATTGAACGTGGTCCCTGCGGGGAAGACGCCTGTGCCGCTCCCGCTGGTCCTGAGTGTCAGATTGCCGCTGAGGACGATATCGTTCGCGAAGGTGTAGGCGTAGGGCGCCGAGCTCCCACTGCGGGTAACGCCGGGAATCGTTGTGATAGACGATGGTGTGAACTTGCTCGGGCTTACGAGCGTGCCACCCGCGTTAGCACGCACCGGGTAGGCGGCCATCGATTCGGTCTGGAGGCTGACCTGGGCGGCTTGGTCGAAGTAGTCGCTGAGGAAGCCGACGGTGCCGGGGGCCACGATCACGTCGGTGAACGAGTGGCCCGCGAGAGCGACAGAGCCATTGGCCCTAATGCCGAGCGACTGAGTCGAGGTGCCGGGCGCCGCTAGGTCGGAGTAGGTGTTCGCCGTAAACCTGCCGACCTCGGCCCAGCTGCTGGGCATGCTCGGCAGCCACGTGCCGCCCGCGGTGATCGACGTCTGGTAGGGGGGACCCGACGTATCTGGCGCCCCGGTCGTCGGGTCGAGGGCGTAAATGTCGCTGTGATCCTTCAGTGTGATGCCGGTATCGCTGTAGGTGACCGCCTTCGGCAGCGCTTCCGCGAATGGCTTGGCAGTCTGCTGCACCAGGACGCGGGTGCGCGTCGTCTTGCCCTTGTAGGTGACCGTGGCCTCAACCCATACCCTGTGGTCGGGCGTTATGGCCGACGATGGCCCGCCCTGGTCCCACTTGATGGTGTAGTCCACGGTGGCCAGGTTGTCGTAGACCTTGTAGGTCACGGTCGCACCCGGCGGAAACACGCCGCTGAACGCCGCCTCGAGCTCGGTGGACGTCAGCCACTCCGTCGTCGTCGACATCGTCTTGTTGACCTTGGCGAGCCTGACTGCCGAGTCGAGCGCGGCCTCGGCGGCGTAGAAGGACTGCTTGCGGGAGCGGTCGTCCGCCGTCGCGGTCTGCAGGTTGGTGATCACGACCACGAGCATCGCGGCGAGGATGGCCAGCGTCGAGGTGATCACGATGAACAGCATGAGAGCGGAACCTCTCTGGTGAGTGAGTCGTCGCATCGTTGCCCCCCTAGTCGGCGCTGGCGTTGCGCAAGCGGACCGTGGTCGTGAGATCGACGTAGCTCGGCTCGCCACCCATGTTCTTGTCGATGATGAGACGCACGCTGACGGCGACGACGGAGGCCAAGTCCAGACTGGAGTCGGCATTGTCCGTCCAGAGCACACCGCCACTGGCGTCGCGATACGCGTAGCGAAAGACCGGAGTGTAAGGCGAACCGTTGAGCGTGTCGGGGACGAGGAGGTTTGCCACATTCCTGGCCAGGACGATCGACCGGTCGCCGGCGTCGGAGAATGATCCGTTCCCATCCATATCCCGCTGCCAGTACAGCGTCCTGGCGTTCGGGTTCCATGGCGAAGGTGGCACTGTGGCGGTGTCCAGCCAGATGCGGGTTGGCCGCAGCGCGGAGACCCCGCTGCCGTCGGCATTCGCGCCGGGGAGGTTGAACGCCGAGTTGAAGCACACCTCCATCGGTGCCGCCGTTGTGACTGGCGGTTGGACGGTGGGCGAAGGCGCGGGTGAGGGCAAAGCCGTCGGTTGAGCGCCTCGCAGCTCGCTGGAGATGCGGCTCATCGCGTCGCGCGCGGTCGTGCGAGCGTTACTGGTGCGGACAGAGGTTGCGGATGCGCGTTGCAGGTTGATCCACACGGTGACGAGCATGGTGCTTATGATGGCGAGGATGATCACCGACACGAGCAGCTCGACGAGCGTGATGCCCGCCTGGCTGCCGCGTCTCTGCGTGCGAAGGGTCGCCATAGCACGCCCCTCAGTCTCCGCCAGGGTACGTATCGAACTTCAGGCGGCCGTTCGACCAGAGGCGGAAGGGTGGGGCATTCAACGGATAGGTGGCCTTCGAGCTGTGGCAGGTGATCCGGTAGGTATAGTTGGGGCCACCCGTGAGGCCCGACCACGTTAGCTCCTGATGGCCTGCGCTGGGCATCTGGTAGCCCGGCGCGGGGGTGGTGGTCACGTTTGGAGTTACGTTGGTCTGTACCCGCACGATTACAACGCCCGGCGACTTCACGTAGGCCCAGTTGTCGAACCAGACGGTCATCGAGAGGTTCGTCGGCTCCGCTTCCGTCGATGTTGACTCGCCCGCCGCCGGATTCTGGATGATCGTATCCGCCGTGGTCACGAACCCATCGGGGCCTGGTCGGCTGACGTTCACCGTGATGTGCTTCTGGGGCGCGCTGTCGCTCGCGGGGGGGTCGACGACGTAGGTGATGGAATATGGCCTGCTCTCGCCGACAAGGGTGTATGTGGGGCCAAAGCGGCCGTCGCCGAAAGTCGTGCTCGTGGTGTTCAGATTGGTCGAGGTGATGTCGGCCCATGCCAGGAGACGGGTCTGCTCGATGCGGTCCTGGGCGATGTTGGTGGCATCCACGCGCAGCTCGTCCGCGGACGTGCGTTTGAGCACATGGACGAACAGCGGCACCATGGCGCCGAGGACGATGACGGCGAGCACAATCGCGACGAGGAGCTCGACCAAACTGAAACCGCGTGCGGCGCGTCTGTTGCGTAGCGGAGCATCCACTGGTTCCCTCCCTGGCTTCTTGGGAGCAAGGCTGCGTGGATCGTCGATGAGCGCAGCCCTCTACTGATCGCATCGAGGCGCGAGGCAACACAACGGACCGCGCGACACCCAGGACGTTGGCATACTCGGCATGCCACGTGTAACACCGCGGCGATCAGCGCCGTTCCCGTATCTCTGCTTATCTACGGCTGCCGCGATACCCTGGCAATAGAACGTCTGTCTATTTACGCTCGAAGAAAGGGGAGCCGGGGGCTACTTCTTCTGCCAGACGACCTCGTCGAAGGTGAGGGTCCCGTCCTTGTAGGTGCCGGGCTCTGACTCTTCGGCGCCGCCGTTACCCATCATCTTCAGCGTCACAGTATTGCCCTTGACCGTGTACGTGCCCTGGATGCTCACGTTGCCCATGGTCTCATCGTCGCCCGAGAGCACGAACTTGCCGCCGTCCTGAAGACTCAAGGTGAGGTTCTTCATCGTCTCCTCGCCGGAGACGTACGAGTAATCGCCCTGTATCCCTCCGCCGCCGCAGGCCGCCAGCAGCATCACCGTGATGAGGATTACGCATGCCATCGTCGCCATCGCCCAGCGTCTCATACGAACCTCCCTCTCGCCTTGGTCGCGCCTGTCGCAACCGCCCTCGTAGTGTATGAGAGTGGTGAAGCGTCCGGCAAAGCGAAACGCATCGATACGGCAGAGGTCCGCGTGGCGACCCTCTCCGCCGGATTCCTATCGGGCAGGCAGAGAGAAGTTGTTGGCCGTTTGTCCGAGCTGCTAACGTCTAGGACGACCGACTCCAAGTCCTCCGTCCTACGGCATTCGCACGGACGCCGGGCCGTACCACGGAAAGATCGCGGGATAGCGTCTCAGGGTGCCGTCGTGGGCCGGGTGGGGAGAGTCACGCATCCCATTGTGGTGCTCAAGGCGACCGCGCGCTCAAAAGGGGGTCTACACAATGGCATCGTTGGATACCGCGACTGATCTGTATTCTAGGTTGAAGACTCTGTTCGGCCGTATTGCCGAGGAGCACAGCCTGGCCAGAGACACGATGGAGGTAACGTGCTCGCGTCTGACGACGCGCGAGGCGATTGGCGATCCTCAGCATACCGACTACCCGATCGTCCGCGGTCGCGAGTACATGGTGGCGGCGCGTTTCAAGGGTGCCGTCGGGCAGGCGTACACCGATACCTTCCATGGGGACTTCGAGGGCACCATCGCCGACGTACTGGCTTTGCCACTCAGCGACAACCACGAGCGCGCGGTGTTCTTCGCGAGCTTGAACGCCGTGATGCGCTCGCTCGGGCTCATTGAGGGGACGCAGCACTGTAAGGACGAGGAGCCCGTTGCCTGCGCCAAGCTACTTGTCGACTACCTCCAGGAGAAGCACCCTTCGGTGCACAACGTCCTGATCGTCGGCTTTCAGCCGAGAATGGTCGAGGTACTTTCGCGGAAGTACAGTCTGAGGGTCACTGACCTCGATGCCGACAACATCGGTGTTGAGAGGTTCGGCGTGAGAGTGGACGGCTCAGAAGCAGCGAATGGGAGCCTCGAGTGGTGCGATATCGCGTTGGTTACCGGCACGACGCTGGTGAACGCGACGATTACCGACTGCCGCACGGATAAGCCCGTGATCTTCTACGGTGTCACCGTGGCGGGAGCCGCAGAGCTGTTGGGCCTCGAGCGTTTCTGCTCCTGCGAGCGTTCAGTGGCGAAGGGCTGATGAACTAAGCCCCGTTTCGTGAGGTAGCTCCTCGTGCTGAGAGCATGGCCCCTTGACCGTGGAACAGGTATGAGGATTGCCTAACGGATAGCAGTGGGATATCCTCCTCACAGGAGATAGGGTCGCACAAACTACCGATCGAGCATCGCGAGGATGGCATGACCAGGGAGGCTACTTGGCTCAGCGCGGCTTGCTGCCCGAGGCCCAGGTGACTGTGGAGGACGTACAGGCAGTCGCGGGCCTCATGCTCCTCCGCGTGGGCGGGGCAAGCGGTGCTGTGCTAGGGAGCAGAGCGGCTGAGAAGGTGCTGGTTTATGCCTAAGGCACATCATAGGCACCTCCTCCATACACAGAAGAGTAGGATGCTGGACTCCTGTTTGGTGGCACAGTCCGCGGGCTCGGCGCGAACGCTGGACGGAGTCCCCGCTGGCGTTACTGGCGTGGTCTGCCGGCTCCTGGGTGGCAGAGGGTTGGCAAGTCGGCTTCTGGCGCTTGGCTTTACCCCGGGAGCAGAGGTGACTGTGGTGCAGAACCGTGGCCGAGGTCCGATCATCGTCGTTGTGCGCGAAGTGCGGGTAGCGCTCGGGCGAGGCGCGGCGCAGAAGATCGAAGTCGCGGTGAGGTAGCCGCTGAGATGGAGCATCTTCATCCCGAGCCGCGTGCGCGCCCCCCTCTCACGATCGCTTTAGCCGGCCAGCCGAACGTGGGCAAGTCCACCGTTTTCAACGTGTTGACAGGTATGAATCAACACGTTGGCAACTGGCCCGGCAAGACGGTGGAGCAGAAGACCGGTGGGCTCGACCACGGGGGGCGGCGGCTTCACCTGGTGGATCTACCCGGGACCTATGGTCTGTCGGCTAATTCGGAGGAGGAGCGTATTGCACGCGACTTCATCCTTCGCGAGCGGCCCGACGTAGTGGTGGCCATCGTCAACGCAGCGGCCCTCGAGCGCGGTCTCTATCTGGTCGCCGAGCTGCTCATGCTGCCGGTGCCTGTGGTCATCGGCATCAACATGGTCGACGTCGCGGAGCAGCACGGCGTGCACATCGAGACCGGCGTGCTCGAGGCGGCTTTGGGCACGCCTGTAGTCGGCCTGGTCGCCACCAAGAATCGGGGTGTGGGTGAGCTGCTCGACGCGGCTCTGCGACTTGCCGACAACCCGACGATGTTCGTACCCAGTCGACCAGCCATCGCGCTCGAGCACGAGCAGGTGCTGCGGAAGATCTGTGCGGCGGTCGTCGACCGGCTGCCGCGACCCTACCCGGCCGACTGGGTTGCCCTCAAGCTGCTGGAGGGCGACACCGAGGTGGCTGAGATGGTGCGTACCTCGGTACCCGCTGCTTGGGGAGACATCGAGGTCGAGCTCAAACAGCATGAAGATGCTTACCTGGACATCGCCGGCAGTCGTTACCAATGGATAGGTCGCATGGTACGTGCGGCGGTCATCCGCCCACGGGTGGGCGCGTTGACCATCACCGGTCGTATCGACAAGGTGGCTACCCACTACGTGTGGGGTCCGCTGCTGGCGATCGGCATGTTCGGTATTACGTTCTTGCTCACGTACACCGTGGCCGGCCCTATTGTGCAGTGGCTCGATGGGCTGATCTCCGGTCAGCTCGTTCGCGTGGCAGATAGTGCACTAGTCGGTGCCCCCTGGTGGCTCTCGGGTCTCCTGGTGGACGGGCTCGTCGGGGGTGTGGGTACGGTCCTCACGTTCATCCCGATCCTGATCATCTTCTTCGCAGTGCTCGGCGCCATCGAGGACGTCGGCTACATGGCACGCATCGCCTACGTCATGGATCGCCTCATGCACTGGATGGGGTTACATGGCAAGTCGGTACTCCCACTCGTCGTCGGCCTCGGCTGTAATGTGCCGGGGGTGATGGGAACGCGTATCATCGAGGAACGTCGCGCGCGGCTGCTCACCATCCTCCTTACGCCACTCGTCCCGTGCACAGCTCGTCTGGCCGTGATCGCCTTCCTTGCGCCAGCCCTATTTGGTGGAGCTGCCACCTTGGTTTCCTGGGGGCTGGTCGCGACGAACCTGCTCATTCTCTTCGTCGTGGGTACGGTGGTGAACCGGACGGTCTTTCGAGGAGAACGAACGGCATTCATCATGGAGATGCCGCTCTACCACCGTCCCAATCTCCGTACCATCAGTCTGTTCGTATGGCGGAGCACCGTGGCCTTTGTGCGCAAGGCAGGGGTCATCATCGTCATCGTGTCTAGCGTAGTCTGGATACTCTCCGCCCTTCCCGCGGGCGATCCGCAACACAGCTTGCTGGCCGACCTCGGCCGCTTGCTCGCGCCGGTAGGTGCGCTAGCCGGTTTGGGCGACTGGCGTCTGGTGGTGGCCCTGCTCAGCGGTTTCGCCGCCAAGGAGAACACCATTGCCACGCTCGGTGTCCTATTTCCCGCCGACGGCAGCGGAGTCGGTCTGGCTGCGCGAGTAGCGGATGTGCTCCCGCCGGCGGCGGGGATGGCGTTCCTCGTGATGATCATGACGTTCATCCCCTGCGCAGCCGCGGTGGCGGTGATCAAGCAGGAGACACGTTCCTGGAGGTGGACAGCCTGGAGTGTCTTGCTCATGCTCGGCATAGCTTCGGTGGTCGGAGTGCTGGTCTACCAGGTGGGGTCGAGACTGTGATGGTCACTACGGGTACTTGACAGATGAGGCTCGCGTAGTCTCCGCGCCGAGGCCTCTGCGTAAGACTTCACCGTCTCTGCAGAGGTTGGACTCTCCGTTCGCTCGAGATGAGTGAGGCGCAGCGCCAAGACCTGCAGGTCGTCCTTTAATTCTGAGGTGAACTGGATGGCGGCGCTGCGCACACCTTCCGCGATCTGCTCGGGATGGTTCCCATCGAGGCCTCGTACGATCGAGAGGAGCCTCTGGTCGCCCAGCAGCTCGCCGTTCCGGCGGGCCTCGGTGATGCCGTCGGTGTAGAAGACGAGGCAGTCTCCAGGGGCCAGAACTGTCTGGCACACTGGGTAGTGCTGGACGAACATGCCCAGCGGCAACCCGAATTCAGGGTCCAGCAGTCGAGCTGAGCCGCCGCTGAGATGTACGGGGGCGGGATGCCCGGCGCTGGCGTAGCTCGCCGTGCCGCTGCGGAGGTCGAGGACGAGCAGGAACGCAGTAACGAACTGCTCATCGCTCTCGACGATTCGTAGCAGCAGCTCGTTGGTCTTGCGCAGGATGAAGCCGGGTGAGGTATCGATCAGGGCGTAGCTGGCGACTGCCGTATGTACCGTCTCCGTGAGGCCGGCAGCCTTGATCCCCTTGCCCGCCACATCTCCGATGAGGATCGCGACGCTGCTCGGGTCGATGATGAAGACGTCGCTGAAGTCGCCTCCTACCAGATCGGGCAGGTACGCGGTCGAGCTTACTCGTCCCAGCTCCAGACCCTCGATTGCCGGTAGCGGATGGATCAGGTTCTCCTGCAGAGTGGAGGCCACGCGCTGGAGCTGATCGATGAGGCGTTGCCGTTCGGACTCCGCCCGTTTGCGCTCGGTGATATCGGCGAAGATGGTGGCGAATTTGCGTGGTGCCGGACTGTAGACGACCACGTCGAAGTGCCGGTCGAGCGGCGCACTGTAGCCCTCTATCTGGACCTGGCTGCCCCGCAAGGCCACTTTGCCGGCGGTCTCGACCCATGACGGTTCGAGTCCCGGGATGACCTCCCGCGCGGTGTGTCCGATGAGCCGTTCCCGCGTCATGCCGGTAAGTCTCGTGAACGCTTCGTTGACCTCGAGGAAGCGGTAGTCGATGGGCTTGCCGCTCTCATCCGTGATGATCTCGTGGATCGCGAAACCGTTCATCATGGTGCTGAAGAGCTGCTGGTACTCGCCGCGGCTGTCCGCCAGCTTCGCATTCGCGAGTTCGAGCTCCATGCGGTTCCGGCGATTGTCGAGCGTAAGCGCGATGGCCGCCGCCATGTTGCCGAGGAACGGCACATAGGGCTCTATCTCCCTGGGATCCTCAGTTAAGAGATAGAGCCGTTCGTGACGGTGGTGGATGGTCCCCAGCGGCAGCGTGAGCACGTGCGTGCCGCTGGAAATCTCCCTCCACCGGGGCTGCCCCGCGCTGTTGTCGTCTCGGGCGAGGATCAACTCCCGGGAGTCGTCCCACTCGCCCTCGAACGACGCTTCGCCCTCGAGGATCGCCGCGCCAGCCACAGCCCCAGGCACGGCGACTAATGCGTGCGCGGCGAACTGGGCGGCGCGTCGCGCGTCGGGAAGCAACTGCACGACCACGTGCGCCGCTAGCAGCTGGCCCAGGACCTCCATCCTGGCCGAGCTCGCGGGAAGGCTATTCAGCGACGGGGTTCCGTTGTCCAAGGAACTGTTCGTGCCCTACGTAGTAGGGATTGGCCACGACCTGCCCGGCGATGAGCATGAGCGGGTGGACGCGCAGGATGTCGAGGATGGTGGCGCCGTCGAAGCGGTGGACGTCGTATTGGCAGAGGGCAGTAACGGGCAGGTCGAGGAGGAGCGTGTTGAGCTTGGCCTCGTATTCAACGATCAGCTCGCCGCCCGGGACCTCTCGCGACCAGCTCGTCTCGCCGGTGGCACGGGCGCCATCGAGGTCCAGCCCCTCGGCTTCGGTGAGAAAGGCGCGCCAGAATGGGAACATGCGCTCAACATGGAACTCGCCGTGCGGATAGTAGATCTCCTCTGTTGACGAAACGGTGAACTGCGGCGCTTGTGGTACTTGGACGCCGTGTTCGGCGAGCCACGAGGGGATCAGCTCGGGATCCGTTTCGGCGAAGTAGGCGACGCGCTCGTTTCCTGCGATGCCGAGTTCTATGAAGCGAGCGATTACCTCTCGCCGCTCCTCCTCGTTCTCGTAGAGAAGACAGACGTGTGTGCCCGAGCCGCGACCCCGGGGTATAGCCTCCCCGCGCTCCGCAACTTGCCCTGTGGCGAGATCCATCCGAAGCCTCCTGTCTGCCGGGTGTCCTATCGCCGCCGGCCTCTCTCCGAATGACTTGCTGGCTCTCTATGATACGACCTTCTTGCGAGGAACATGCGATACCAGTGCTCGGCGGCGCTGGTGAGCCGGTTCGGTAGAGTAACGAGAAACGGACGCTTTGTGTGCGGATGAAGGTCTTCTACCACCGGCTGCCCGCTTACACCGCCTGTACGGAGAGCGTCTTCGTGTCCGCCGGTGATGCCTCTGGTCTACCCGGCAGGTGTATGAGTCGTACAAGTGACCCTGCTGCCAGCAACGACCTCCCCGTGTGGGTACTGCTCGGCGCTTGGGTAATAGTCGGGGGATGAACGTCTGTCAGGAAGACGTCCAGTTCGAGAGGAAGGCCAATGAAGGCGCAGCGATATCTCTGGGCTCCGATGCTCGTGGTGGCTACTCTGATTGCCCTGATGGTAGTCGGCGGCTGCGGGAGCGGCAACGGTTCGGGCGGGTACGGCAACGGTTCAGACGTCGCGTCGGTGTCCCCGACTGATCAGACCACTGCCGTCAGCATCAAGGACTTCAGCTTCACGCCTGCTCAACTGACGGTGAAAGTGGGAACCGCCGTCACGTGGACGAACGACGACAGAGCTTCGCACACTGTTACGAGTACCGATGGCCCAGATACTGATGCCAAGGTTACGAATACGTTCGACAGTGGGGATATGGCGCAAGGCGACACGTTTTCGTTCACGTTTGAGAAAGCTGGAGTCTACTACTACGAGTGCACTATCCATGCGACTATGGCATCGATGCATGCCGAGGTCGTGGTGCGATAGTACAGCACAATGAGATAGCGTCATGGCTGTCGTCCGTGTGCGGACGGCGGAACTCTAGCGCTATGGCTTGATCCCGGAGATCGCGTATCGCTCGATTCTGCAGCGGCGCGTTCTCCTGTAGGCTTCTCTCGCTTCAGCGGCCGGACTGTTTGCTGTTGGCCGCGGTCTGATTGGACGACGAGAGAAGCTGGGGGGACTTACATGGGGCTGTTTGGAGACAAGGTTCCGGAAGAACTCGGTCATTTGCTGGGTACCATGCAGATGAGCTCGCTCGACGACATCGATGCGATCGTTCAGGGGAGCCCGCCACCGCCGGAGAAGTACTGCGAGGATATTTGCCTCAATGCGAGGATCGATCGCGCGGCCGCTCTCGCGCGGAAGATGGCGTCCAGGGGCAAGCGAGCGCAGGCCGAGGCTCTGCTTGCCGAGTGGCGCCAGAGGCCGGTACCGCGGAGGGTCTTCTTTCGCGGCGCGGGCGATGCGCAGTCGTTCGAACGGGCGGCTGCGGAGGCGGCGGAGCAGCTCGAGAACCTGCCGCCCGATCCGGACCAAGACAAGAAGGACGGCCAGTGGCGTGCCGTGATCGATGAGATTGGCTCGCGCGCGGACATCTGACGATCGGTCATCTGCCGCACGGCGGTGTGGGTTGATCGGGCGATCCCGCGCGAGGGGCGGATGGCGCGGGTGTGTACGAAGGAGCCCGCGCCATCCTGTAGCGTTCTCCGGTGGGAGCAGCGGATGACGAACGCTCGCGGCATCGGCTGGGCGGAGGAGAGCTGGAACCCCACTACCGGCTGCGCCAAGATCAGCCCCGGGTGTGCCCACTGCTGGGCGAAGCGCATGGCGCGGCGGCTGCAGGGCATGGGGCATGCCCGCTACGGCCACGGCTTCCGGGTAACCACGCACGAGGACCTGCTCGCCAAGCCGCTGCACTGGACAAAGCCGCGCCTGGTCTACGTGAGCTTCATGGGCGACCTGTTCCACGACGAGGTACCGGAGGAGTTCATCGGGCGCGTGTTCGACGTGATGGCACACGCGCCCCAACACCGCTTCCACCTGCTCACCAAGCGGCCGGCAAGGCTCGCGGATCTCAGCCCGCACCTGCCCTGGCCGGCCAACATCTGGGCGGGCGCCACGGTCGAGGATGCCGCTCACCTGTACCGTGCCGAGCAGCTTCGCCGATGCGGCGCGGCGGTTAAGTACCTGGTGCTCGAGCCGCTCCTGGGCCCTATCGACGCACTCGACCTTGCCGGCATCGACTGGCTGATCCTGGGCGGCGAGTCGGGCCCTGGCGCGCGGCCCCTGCACATCGACTGGGTACGTTCCGTCCGCGATCAGTGCCTCGTCGCCGGCGTGCCCTTCTTTTTCAAGCAATGGGGCGGCGTGTGCCGTAAGGAGACAGGGTGCGAGCTGGATGGCCGGGAGTGGCACGGACGACCGGCCGAACCCGGCCAGCTCGACTTCGAGGGGATGATGGACGGCGGCTGACGGCCAGGTAAGCTCGGTGACCGCTGGGAAGTTACGGCATGTACACTCTTCTTCTCATCGGCATGGAATAATGCTGAGTCAACGATGATCTACCGGCGACGAGAAAGGACGCCCCTGCATAGATCAGCGAGCGCCGGCCTGAAGTTGCCGGCGGGCAGCATGGTTCTCGGACTGAGGAGGAAAGGAGCCATGCCGCATGGAGGAGGTCCTGAAGCACGCGGCGGCCTTATTCGCTGTGTCAGCTCGCGTCGGAACTACCAGGATCGCTAGGGAGATGGTCTTTACTCAACCGCTCATTACGGAGTAATAGCTATGAAGATCGGGTTGCTTTGTTGTTGGTCGAATATGCGGATCTATCCGATTTACTCCTTCCATCTCCAGCAATCACTGGAAGTACTCACGGAAAATGAAGTCCCCGTCATTACAACGAACTGCATGTGTTTTGATAAGAGAAACCCAGTCAACGAATACTACGAGTTCATTAATATTCCGTATCTTACGAGACGGCCTTCGCGCACGCGACTCAAGCATCTCGTAAGGTCACAGCTCTACGCGCCGCTCGAGTATCTGCGCGGCCGTTCCTTCGCGTCGCGTGCCAGCGACTTCGATGTGGTCGATTTCCAGCAATCGTCGTACGCTTTTGGGTACGAGGCTCTCAAGTCGTTTCTTTCCAGCAGTTCACGGGCCAAGAAGATCGTGACCATCCACAAGCTCGACCAAATCCAAAAGGACAACCCTGAGCTCAACCGGGTGTATAACAAGGCCGATGGCGTTATCACGTTCAGCGAGTATATGAGAGAAGCGCTGATCAAGGATGGGGTAGAGCCAGACAAAGTCTTCTCCATCCACCATGGCACGTCTCTGCCTGCTCTGGAGGAGGTGCAGAAAGACCAGCTCATCATCTTCTGTGGCTCACCAATTCCTCAGATCAAAGGCTTCGAGCACTATGTAGTTGCCCTTCGTCTCCTGAAGGAGAACGGCGTACAACTGCGGACAAAGATCTATGGCTTCTTCATGGGTGACGAGAAAGAGTACGCTGTGCGGTTGGCTACGGAACAGGGTGTTGCCAACCTCCTGGAATGGCAGAGTTTCAGCGACGAATCCGAGTTGATTGCCGAACACCAGAAGAGCCTGGTGTGTGTGATCCCATATACGGGGTATGCAGGGTATTTTCCGGCCGCTCACGCGATGGGGAACGCCGTGCCGGTTGTGGCGACGGATATTCTAGGACATGTGGAATACGTCTCGGGTGCAGGGCTCATGGTCCCGCCCGCCTCGCCGGAGAAGCTCGCCTCGGCGATCGGCCGGCTGTTGGCAGACGAAAGCCTCAGAAAAGAGCTTGGGGCAGGTGGCCGGCAGCGAGCCGAGCAGACGCTCAGTTGGGAGAACGTGGCGACCCAGACGCTGGACGTTTTCGGGAAGGTGCTCGAGGGGAGATAGCGCCGCTCCGTCAGGAGGGGGCGCCGCTGGGATTGATCGTTCCGCGCGCTTTAGCTGGCCGGTTGTGCTGTCGCGGTCGATCTCTCGAGCAGAACGCCCTCAGGGGGCGGTGAATGAGAGGTCGAACGCTTGCTGCGGTAGGCGCTGCGCGGCGAGGCGGCTGTAGTCTTTCCACGGGTCAGCCGCTTGCGCGCGCAGACGGCGCGGCACGCTGGATGCCGTCCAAGCCGCGCCGCCGGCGGTTCTCCCGAGTTCGTTCCACGCCAGTGGAGTGGCCGCCGGGGCCCCGTCTCTGGCGCGCAGCGAGTATGGCGCCACCGCCGTCGCGCCGCGTCTGTTACGAAAGGTGTCGATGAAGATCTTGCCCGTACGTTTGGCCTTCGCCATCGTAGTGGTGTACTTCTGGGGCTCTCGTGCCGCCAGGCTCTGTGCGACGTTTCGGGCAAAGGCGCCTATGGTGTGCCAGTCGGCCAGTGGCTGGAGCGGTACGATCACGTGCAGCCCTTTACCGCCCGTCGTCATGGCCAGACTCTGTAAACCGTAGCTTGCCAGACTGTCGCGTAGCACTCGCGCCGCTGTTCGCACGTCCTTCCACGGAACCTCTGGGGCGGGGTCCAGGTCGAAGACCATTCGGTCCGGGCGCTCAAGCTGCGTCTCCTTGGACCCCCAGATGTGGAACTCAAGCGCGCCAAGCTGCACCATCGTGAGAAGGGCGTCGAGATCTGTAATCACTGGGTAGTTCACGACGCTGTGCTCGGTGCGCACCGCGACTCTAGTGATGCGGTCGGGCACCGAAGCGTTGGCGTGTTTCTGGAAGAAGCAGTTCTCCGCCGTCCCTCGGGGGCAACGCACAACGGTGAGCGGTCGTCCGGCGAGGTGCGGGAGCATGCGTTCCGCGACGGCTTCGTAGTATCGCGCGACGTCGAGCTTGCTCATGCCGATGTCGGCGTAGATGACGCGGTCTGGATGCGAGATGCGCAGGCCGGTGGGGTCGGAGTCTGCGCCGCCGGCCTCGTGGGCAGGCCGCGCCACGGCCAGTGCCGGGGGCGCGTTCGCCGCGGTGTCCGCGGTCGTGCTCGGCGTGCTGCTCGAGGGCGCGTCCCGCGTGTCGCTCGATGCAGCGCCCTGTACGAAGTGCGGCGACGCGCTGTCAGCGTCGCCCGGTTCCTCTCGACGGACGTCCCGTGGCCGCTTGTCGGTGCGCACGCCCTTGAAGATGGCTTGGCGCACCCTGCCCGCGGCCGTCCATCCAGCGAACGCCGCTTCGATGACGAGCGAGGGCGTGCTCCAGTTCACGAAGTGCGGAGCCTCTGCATCAGCGAAGGGCGACGATGCGCGGCGTCTGGCTTTGAGCAGCGAGGCCAGACGCCGCAGGTCGGCGTCGCCGAATCCGGCTCCCACTTTGCCGGCGTAGCGTAGGTGTCCATGCGTGTCGTAGGTGCCCACGAGCAGCGCTCCAAAGCCGGTTCTGCTACCGGCCGGGTCGGTGTAGCCGCCGACGACGAACTCCTGCCGCCATCTGCATTTGACCTTGAGCCAGGAGCGCGTACGGCCGCTCGTGTAGGCGCTCTGGGCGCGCTTCGATACCACTCCTTCCAAACCATGGCGACAGGCTGCGGCGTAGAACGCCGGTCCCGCGCCGCTGACGTGCTCGCTCAGGCGCAGGTTCGAGGGCGAGCGACGTTGGCTCTCCAGGAGTTGGGCGAGCAGTCTCTTGCGCTCGGCCAGCGGGAGCGCGCGGGTATCGCTGCCGTTCAGGTGTAACAAGTCGAATGCCATATACAGCAAGCCTTCGTCTTTGCCCTCGCGCAGCATCCGTTGGAGCGTGGCGAAGTCGCTGCTTCCGTTGGCGCGATACGCCACGACCTCGCCGTCGAGTACCGCGGAGGTGGCCTCGAGCTCCGCGATCTCCGTCGCTAGTCGTGGGAAGCGAGCTGTCCAGTCGAGGCCGTTCCGCGTGAAGAGAGCCACGCCGCCATGCTCCAAACGCGCCAGCATGCGGTATCCGTCGAACTTGATTTCATGCACCCACTGGTCGCCCTCGGGCGCCTGCTCGACTAGCGTGGCTAACTCAACGCCGGCGAACCCGAGCGGTGGAGCTGAGCTGCCAGAGTTCCGTCCTTCGCGAACGCCCTGCTGCCGGCCAGCGTACTGTCCGTGCGCTGGCGGCGCCGCGCCAGCGGCGATCTCGCGCATGGTGCGGCGGCTCGCGACGCTGCGGTCATCGTCGGTCCACGAGTCGCGACGTCCCGGTTGCGCGTGCTCATCCTTCTCCTTGATGAGCAGCCAGTCTTTACCTTCCGTAGTGCTCTGACCGGCACGGTCAGGCTGTGCGCGGGCGGGCAGACGAACTAAGGCCCAGCCGCCGCGCAGGCGGTGTCCGTTGAGGCGGAGCTTAAGCTCGCCGCGGCGGTACCCTTCTCTGGCGTCTCCGATCGGCTCCCAGTGGCCGGCATCCCAAAGCATCACCGTCCCGCCGCCGTACTCACCCTCCGGGATAACGCCTTCAAACGTGGCGTACTCCAGGGGGTGGTCCTCCACGTGAACGGCGAGTCGGCGCACCGCTGGATCGAGGCTCGGACCCTTGGGAACGGCCCAGCTCTTCAGGACGCCGTCGAGCTGGAGCCGCAGGTCGTAGTGCAGGCGGCGTGTGGCGTGTTTCTGGACGACGAAGATGTCCTCTGTGGTTTGAGGCGCTCGCCGGCGCGACGAGCGCCCCTCAGGCTCGCCGGTCTTGCTGAAATCGCGTTTGTCGCGATACCTGTCGAGGCGGGCCATGAGTCAGCTCGCGGCGCGGCGGGTGCGCGGACGCTTGCGCTCCCGCGCTTGTCCGACGCTCTTCTTGAGCAACTCCATGATATCGATGACCTCGCTCGGCGTGTCCTGTGGCGCGCTCGCTCCGTCGCGCGCTGGCGCCGCGCCCCTCTTCGCCTTCTGTTCGATGAGCGCGAGCAAATCGTCGCGGTATTCATCGCGGTAGCGCTCTGGCTGCCACGGGGCGTCGAGTGCCGTCACGAGCAGCTCCGCCAGCTCGATCTCCTTAGGCGTGGGCGTCGCGGCGGAGATGTCGTAGTCGAGCTCCAGGTCGGAGACGGCTTTGAGCTCGTGGGAGAAGCGGAGGAGCTCGAGCATCAGAACGTGCTCGTTGGCCAGCAGGGCAGCGAGATGCTGATGCCCGCGCATAACTACAGTGGCGATCGCACTGCGCTCGGTTCGCAGCAGAGCCTCGCGCAGGAGGTGATACGGCTTAATGCCGGACTTCGCGGGGACCACGAAGTAGGGTGTCATGAAGTACTCGGGTGCCACGGCATCGCGGGGCACCGCCTGCATGATCTCGATGGTCTCGGTGGCCTTAACGTTCGCGCGTGTGAAATCCTCGGGATCGAGCACCACGAACGAGCCCTTCTCGTACTCATATCCCTTCACGATGTCGTCCCACGGCACCTCTCTGCCGGTTGACTCGCTGATACGCCGCTCGCGAATGGGCGACGCATCTTGCCGGTCGAGCTGGCGAAAGCGGAGGTCGTTGGAACGCGTCGCGGAGTAGACGCGAACGGGGATGCTTACGAGGCCGAAGCTGATAGTGCCTTTCCAGAGTGGACGGGTCATGAGTGTCACTTCCTCAACGGCGGGAGATCTGCAAACGAGCCATTTCAGGAAGTGATTGCCCGATGTCGTCGGGCGAGTAACCTGCCTCGTTACGGCACGGGCACGCGTCTCGAGAGGGCTGGCCGGCGATGCCCGCGTCAGACGGCGCGGTCTCGCGCCCTCGCCGTGGCGAGTGCCTTGCGCACCTCGAACCAGGCGACGCCGATGAATCCGGCGATCAGGGTAATGAGCCCTTCGATCCAGGAGATGCGTCCGAAATGGAAGGCGGTACGGAGGCCCGGGACTGTCAGGACGGCGGTTAGCAGTACGATGGCGCCCCCGAGGATCCAGCGCAAGGTGCGGTTCTTCCTCTCCTTCAGCGAACGCCAAATGGGGAGTCGCCATGAGCGGTTCACGAGGATCAGCGCGAGGTTGCTGATCACGAGCGTCGCGAAGGTGAGCGAGCGTACTACTTCGGCGCTGCGGTCGGTGAGGACGCCCCAGAGGTAGATGCCGAAGACGGCGACCAGTACCGAGATGCCCTGCGCGAACGCGATGGCGAGCACGCGTCGTCCGAACATCGGCTCTCCCAGACCTCTCGGCGGCCGTTCCATGATCTCGGGATCAACTTGCTCGGCTTCGAAGACTACGGAGCAGGCGGGGTCGATGATGAGCTCGAGGAACGCGATCTGCACGGGCAGCAGCACGAGCGGCCAGCCAGAGACGAACACCGGGATGAGCGACATGCCGGCGATGGGCACGTGTACCGCGATGATGTACGACATCGCCTTGCGGAGGTTGTCGAAGATACCGCGTCCCTGACGCACGCCTCCAGCGATAGATGAGAAGTCGTCGTCGGTGATGACGATGGCCGCCGACTCACGGGCTACATCTGTGCCGCGTCCACCCATGGCGATGCCGATGTCGGAGGCGCGCAGCGCGGGGGCATCGTTCACGCCGTCCCCGGTCATGCCTACCACCTCGCCGTTCGCCTTGAGCGCCCGGATGAGCTGCAGCTTCTGCTCGGGAACCATGCGTGCGAACACGCTCACCGAGCCGATCCGCCGCGCGAGCTCTTCATCCGACATGGTGGCGAGCTCGGGGCCGGTGATGCAGCCCTCAGAGTGATCCAGCCCGAGTTCGCGGGCGATCGCCAGCGCGGTGCCGGGGTAGTCGCCGGTGACCATCACCGTACGTATGCCGGCCCGCGCGCACTCGGCGACCGCCTCGGCGACGCCGGGCCGGACGGGGTCGTGCAGCCCGGCAAGCCCCAGGTACTCGAAGTCGAAGTCGTGCTGTTTGAGGGGCAGTCCTTCGTGCAGGCTGAAGGATGCCCGTGCTACGCCGAGGACGCGCTGGCCGCTCGCGGTCGCCGTCTCGACTTGCCCCGTGAGGGCGGCGAGTTGCTCTGCGTCGAAGTGACACAGGTCGGCGATGGCCTCTGGCGCTCCCTTGGCGGCGATCACAAATTGATCGCCGCGGGGGGAGCGCCACACGTGCGAGAGCGCTAGGAGCCGTTCCGAGAGCGGGTACTCTCGCACCAGGCTCCAGTCGGCGTGCAGGTGCTCGGTCTCCGCCAGGTACTGCTCGCCGAGCACTTTGAAGGCCGTGTCCATGGGGTCGAAGGGATCGATGGGTGAGGCCAGTACGGCGAACTCGCTGATCTTGTGGAACCGCTCGGGGAGCGGGCCCCCACCGATCAAGTACGACTCGCCTTCCACGATGAGCTCGCGCACGGTCATCTGGTTCATCGTGAGCGTGCCGGTCTTGTCGACGCAGAGTACCGTCGCGGAGCCGAGTGCCTCGAGCACAGGTGCGCGTCGTGTAAGGACGTGCTTCTGCGAGAGCCGCCAAGCGCCGAGCGCGAGGAAGACGGCCAGCACGACGGGGAACTCCTCTGGCAGCATGGCCATGGCGGTGCCGATGCCAGCGAGTGTTCCTTGGAGCCACTGGCCGCGTGTTAACCCATAGACGACGATGACGAGCGCGGCCGCCCCCATACCGAGGAGGGCGATGGTGGTCACCAGACGATCGATCTCGTGCTGAAGAGGAGTGCGCTCGGTCTCCACGGTACGCAGTGCGGTACCGATCTGGCCGAGCTCGGTACCTGCTCCCGTCTCTTTAACGAGGGCGATGCCCTGGCCCTTCACAACCAGCGTCCCGGAGAAGACCCACGGTGTAGCGTCACCGCCGGGGCGGCCCAGTGGCTCGTTTGCTGTCCCCTGACCGCACTCGGTCTTTCGTACCGGCACGGATTCGCCGGTGAGCGTCGATTCGTCTATGGAAAAGTTCACGCACTCGAGCAGCGTGGCGTCGGCGGGGACGCGGTCGCCTTCGGCGAGCAGGAGGTAGTCGCCGCGAACCACCTCGCGGCCGGGGATGCGCATGCGCTCGCCGTCGCGCAGTACGAGGGCACGGGGCGCCGAGAGGTCGCGCAGGGCAACGAGGGCGTTCTCGGTCTTGTGTTCCTGGTAGACCTCGATGGCGATCACGACGAGCACGAAGGACATAAGGATGGCGCCGTCGAGCGGTTCCGCGAGCAGGAAGTTCACGCCGCCAGCGCCTAGCAGCAAGAGGAGCATCGGCTCGCGGATGACATCCCACGCCTGCTGCAAGAGGTTGCGTCTCTTCGCCAAGGGGAGCTCGTTTGGGCCGTCGGCGCGCAGTCGCTCGGCCGCCTCGGCGGACGTGAGCCCGACGAGGCCGAGGTCCTTCAACCCGGCTATCATGGATGACCTCTCGCCGGAGAGGGGTGCTTGTGCATGCGCCCCATTGCTAGTCCTCATGTTGGTGGCGCCGCTCGTACTGATTCGTCGGGCGCCGCCGTCCTTCAGTGTGCTTCCGCGCGGAACGAGCGCTGGGGCGGACAGTACCGCACGTGCGATGCTCGTACAAAACCGTAGTGGTTGCGGTGCTCCGCGACGCGTTCGCGGAGCGCGCCACGGCGGTTGTGAGGCGCCCGGCCATATGCCGCGTCTGGTGGGGAAGAGCTACGCCAGCGCCTGTCCGGCGCGCGCTCGTCGATCGCGACGTAACGGCGGCGGCACGATCCGCGGCCGCGCCGCCGGCCGCGGATCGATGCCGTCCGAGAAGGCATGCACGCAGTTGCGCCCAGCGCGCTTGGCCGCATACATGGCCCAGTCCGCTTTGTCGAGGAGCTCGTCGCGAGTGCCGGCGTCGTCGGGGAAGGTGGCGATGCCGATGCTGATGGTCAGCGGGTACTTGCTCCGAGCGCTCGAGAGCTCGATCTGAGAGCGAAGATGTTCGGCCACGGCGAGCGCTCCCGCGGTATCGGTGTCCACGAGCACCAGCACGAACTCCTCGCCGCCGTACCGGGCTGCCAAGTCGGAACGCCGGCTGGTGGCCGCGATGATGCGCGCCATGCGGGCCAGGGCGGTGTCGCCGGCCTTGTGGCCGAAGTTGTCGTTGTAGACCTTGAAGCGATCACAGTCGCAGAAAAGCAGCGAGAGCTTGCTGCCGCGGCGCTGCGCACGTTCCAGTTCCTCGCCGAGGCGCTCGTGGAGGTACCGGTGGTTGTAGAGTCCGGTGAGGCCGTCGGTGATAGCTTCGACTTCGGCGCGACTGAAGCGGATTGCCGCGGCCTCCAACGTCGCCGTCAGCGTGCGCGAGCGGTCGTTGTACAGCAGCGGCCGGCCGCGCGAGTCCACGGCGGGTATATCCACGGTCACCGCCGCGACGACCGTCCCTTCGGCATCGCGGATGGGGGCGGTACCCGATATCCAGACACCGAAGTTGTCGTTGTTGATGACATTACACAGTACGTGTTCGTCGGCCAGGACGCTGGCGAGCTCGTCGTCTGGCAGCCAGGGATCGCCGATATGCGAGACGTCACTCTCCGTCTCTCCTGTATCCAGCACGGTGACGCACTGCCCGTTGTGGACAGCGAAGCTTGTAATGTAGCGGACGTACGGATGGCGTCTCCGCAGTACGCGGAGAGCGCTCACCGTCTTCTCGTACTCCGGGCGCGCCTCGTCGGCGCGCGTGCGCAGTCGCGCATGCGCGACAGGATCGATGAGCTGCGCGGCTTGCGAGGCCACCCGCATGGCACGTGCGCGGCGCTGTTGGAGGTGCTGTAATGCACGCCGAAAAGCCTCGACTATCGCGGGGTCGAACTGCGCACCGGCGCACCGTCGTAACTCGGCGAGGCACTGAGGGTAGCTTAGGGCGCGCCGGTAGGGACGCTGGCAGGACATAGCGTCGTAGCAGTCGACAACGCACAGAGCGCGGGCGGCCAGGGGGATCGCCTCGCCGGCGAGGCGATCAGGGTAACCGTCTCCGTCGAAGCGCTCGTGATGGTGGCGTATGCTGGCGATGAGCTCCTCGTCGAACAGCGGCCGAACGATCTCGGCGCCAATAGCAGGGTGCTGGCGTACGAGCTCCCATTCCTCCGAGGTAAGTGGGCCCGGTTTGAGCAGAACGCGGTCGGAGATGCCGATCTTGCCGATGTCGTGCAAAAAGGCGACGTTCTGTACCTTCTCGATGTAGTCCTCGGACCAGCCAAGCTCGCTCCCCAAGAGGGCCATGTAGGCGGCCACACGGCCAGCGTGACCCAGTGAGTAGTAATCTTTAGCTCCTAGAGCTGAGCTCAAAGCGCGCAGATGGCTCAGGTGCAGGCGTTTGAGCTCCTCGCAGAGCTGGGCTCGCTCGAGTGCCAAGGCCACGAGCTGGCCGACCGCCTCGGCAGTGACGATCTCCTGCTCCGTAAACTCGCGCTCGGCGTGGTCGAGGAGATCGACTACGCCGATCACTCGGTCGTGTGCTACCAGCGGCAGCGCCATGAAGCTGCACTGTCCATAAGCACGCAGGTCGCAGCGCTCCACTTCACTCAGCCGTGGGTCGGCGAGATCGCGTACGGTGATCGTCGTCCGCGTCTCAACAGCGAGTCGGTCGCAGGGCCAGTCGTCAAGACAGAACTTCCGTCCTACCCAGTCGGCGTCGTAGACGCCCCTGGCCGAGGACGCCAGACAGACGATGTGCCGGGCATCCTCGAGTCGATAGATGTCGCAGTCGGGGATGCTGAGGGCGACACTCAGGCGCTGTGCCGCCGATTGCAGGACCTCGGTTAGCTCCTGGCTGGAGGCGAGCTCGAGGCTCGTCTCGAACAAGAGCTGGTAACGCTCCTCAGTGTTTCTGTAGCTCGGACTGTGGTCGTGGGTTGGAGCGTTCGCCTGATGCGAGGCACGCTCGAGGTCTTCGACCAAGAACCGGCGTTGTCCGCTCGGCGTGCGCTGACAGGCCAGTCGTCCTTCTGCGACCCAGCGGCGTACGGTGCTCGCGCTTACGCCGAGGAGGTCGGCGGCCTGTTGCACGCGGATCCAGCGCGATGCTTCTGCCACGACGTTCATTGCCGAGAGTATCGGATGCGAACGAGCGATTCTTGACCAACTCTGCCAATCGCTGAGCGTTGGGTATGCCAACTTCGTGGGCGCCTCTCCCGAAGTCCGGGCGGTACCGAGGTGCGAGCCTCAGAGGTGGTGGGCGCAGCTTGTCTTGGACTCTGCGCTGTTCCTGGAGCAGGCGTCGCCTCTGCCTGAGGTCTGACCGCGAGGAGCTTGCTCTCTGCCTCCTGCACCCGTCGATGTAGCTTCACCGGAAATTTGGGTGATCCGATCTTGACAGGGCCTGAGCGGCTGTACGATACTTCATTTACGTTCATTAAGGATTTCACGAACATTCAGTCAGGTCATCTCGGCGAGAGGGGGGCGCCAGCGACGACGGAAGACCAGCTCTCCCGCAACGGTGTAGCGAATGTGCTGCGTGGGAGAGCAAACCGCTGCGGACGCTCGAATCCCGAGTGAAGGCAGATCGATTTCGGAGTATCGAGGGGCTGTACACAGCTGACTGGACATGAGGTTCGTCATCGGTCGGCGCCTTGTCGAGCTAGTGAAAGGAGATGGTGATAGGTGTACCTATCGACGCAGGACTACTCAGAGCGCACCAAGCGCGCTCTCAACTTCTTCTTCGCCCATGACAATTCGACGCGCTTCGTAATTATCCGCCGCCATGGCTGGGAGGCGGCGCGCAATCTCGAGTGCTACTTCTTGAAAAAGCACCAGGAGACGCACTTCATCGACGGCGCTACGAAGCTCGGCATAATGAACGAGCCTCATCCCGTGCTCTGCGCCAAGTATCACTGCCTCTCCAACTGGCTTGGTGGGATCGACATGGGGTTCTACGACGACTATCGCAACAGCGGGAAGGCGTACGTCTCTTACATGACGCCAGACTGTTCGATTGGTTCGCCCTTCCTGCCCAGCCCGGCCACGTGGACAGTGCCGATGGAGATGATGATCGCCATCTACACGTGGCATGCGCGCAACGGTAAGTTCCTCAACAACGACAGGCTCTACTTTTGCCTGACCGACCATGTTCAAGCCGGCGGTCCGTACCATATGGGGTATTTCGCCGAAGACGATCACGCGCTGGAACCCTGGGAGCGGCTGAGGTTTGAGCCGGGGACCGCTACCATCGAGCCAGGACCGCCTCCGGATCTCAGCGACGAGTGGCCTCTCGCCCGGCGTGAGGCCGCGCTCGAGAAGTACAATGGCGAGTACGTGCTCGGAGGGTTCGCACAGACCGCCCTCATGCTTGGCGAGGATGAGTCTATCGCGATTGCGGAGCGTTCCCACTTCGCCAACGTCGTGCAGTGGGTTCGTCCCTTCACAGTGGACCTCGGATGGACCGGCGACACGCCGGTAACGCGCTATGCGGACCTCTTCTGCAAGATTTGGGGTCTCATTGGCGACAAGTTCGATGTGCACACCGAGAACGGCGACGTCTTCGTTGAGAATACCAAGACACGTCTCTATACCCCGCAGTACGTGGGCTGGGAATACCCGCCGAGGCGGCTGGAGGAGGCGTTCGCGAGGGCGTGGACTGCGGCTTCGCGCGCGGTGGGTCCGGGCGTCGAAGTATCGGTCGTCAAGTCGCGCATGGACGGCGACGAGCACACGATCTGGCGCTTCCGCCAGACAGACCATTCGGCGTTCATCGGCGGTCCAGGCGAGTACGATGCAGTCGTAACCCATGCGCGTGAGCTCATGACCAACTACTGGGAGAAGGATCCAGTCGTTGCGAGCGTGCTGTGATCCGGCTGGGATGTCCCGCGGACGCAGAGTGAACGCGTGATGCTCAAGGGCGAGTGCCGTGTGCGCGTCCGTGGCTAGGGGAGTACGACTCGGTAACTCGGACTGGCCGTGAATCGATGACGAGGCATTCGGATTGAAGCAATAGTGAGGCTGGAGGAGAACCACGAGACAACCCGGGAATGGGGTCCGGGCGTCCGGTGGAGTTGCATACGTAAGTTATTCGTAAAGCACACTTTCTACCTTTGGGGGGGAATTGTGAACAAGCTGTGGAAGCGGGGGCTTCGCTGGTCTGGCCTTGCGCTCATGCTGTGCGGCGTGGTTGGACTCATGGGCTGTGGTGGCGGAGACGAGAACTCCGGCGGCACGACCAACGGCGGCAGTTCAGGGGTAAAGGAGATCAAGATCTTGGTTGCGGCTCCGCTGTCTGGCGACTATGCGGAGACAGGCAAGGATATGGCGCAAGGGGCCGAACTCGCAGCCGCGTACATCAACGAGCAAGGGGGTATCAAGTCCGGCCCCAACAAGGGCGCGAAGGTTGTGATTGAGCGAGTTGACGACGAGATGTCGACGAGCGCGGCAACCACGATCGCGTCCCGCTATCTCGATGATGACAGCTACTACGCCTTCTTGGGCTTCATCACGAGCGGGCAGGCGCAGGCGGCGGCCACCGTGTTAGAGCGTGCCGACCTCTCTCTCATCGCCGGCTTCGCCTCGGCCGACTTCCTGACGAGCGAGGCTGACAACATCGTCGTGATCTCGCCGAGCATCGGCAACTTCGCGCGGGTCGCCGCCAATTTCGCGGTGGACGAGTTCGGGGTGAAGACGGTAGGTACCATCGCCGGCGATTTCTCGTTCCTTGACTCGTACTACAAAGGCCTTACTGGTGTGTTCACGGAGAAGAGTGTGAACTACGCCTCCAAGCAGACGTACCCCGCGGGCACGTCGGACTTCTCGGCGCTGCTGACCAACATCGCGGCGAAGAACCCTGACATCGTGATGTGCGGCGCCTTCCAGGCGGATGCCGGCCGCATCGCCGCCCAGATGCGCAAGATGGACATGAACATGCCCATGGTCGACTTCATCGGCGACGGATGGGGTGAGACGTTCGGCAAGACCGCCGGGTCGTCGCTGCAGATTGGCGAGTTCTACGAGATGACTCCCGCCGATCGTTTTCCCGAGCCTGGATCGCTCGGAGCCGAGATGAGCAAGCGCTATTTGGAGAAGTACGGGAAATCCATCAATGCTCCCGCGCTCCATTTCTTCGACGGCGTTCTGACGATCGCGGCCATCGCCGAGATGGGGTCAAAGGGCAGGGAAGACCTTCTCTCCTACGCCACGAAGGTGACGGGCGAGGGGCTCCTTGGCCCTATCGCGTTCACGGCCGACCTGAAGCCGAAGGAGCGCTGGGGCACTATGTCCAAGGTCACAGGGAACGGCGCGGATGACCGGGAGCTCGCCGCTCGGTACGTCATGTACGGTGAGACCGAGACGGTGGAGCGTGTCGGGGAATGAGCACCCGCGCTGCAATCGTCTTGGATGAGAGCCCCAAGGACAGATGGTCGCGCGAGCGTTTGGCGGCGATCTGGCCCCTGGTGCTGCGGTGGTTCGTCCCTGTGGTCATTGGCCTCATGTTCCTGGTCCCGTTCGTGAACGACTCTCGCCTGCAACTGCAGGTGCTGACGATCGCCTTCCTCAACGGTGCCCTCGTGGCGGGGTTGGCGCTCTCGCTGGGGTACACGGGCGTGCTCAACTTCTCGCAGGGGACCTTCTACGGCCTGGGGGCGTACACGACGGCACTCCTGGTAACGGACTACGGGCTTCAATTCTGGCTGGCCACGCTGATCGCGGTCGCCGTGACCGGCGTAGCCGGTTGGCTGTTCTCCCTGAGCACGGGGCGGGTGAAGGGTGACTACTTCGCCCTCGTGTCCATCGCCCTGACGATCGCGTTCGCGCAGCTCTGCGCCAACTTACCATCCGTAACGAGAGGCCGAGAGGGCTTCTTCGGGCTGCCGGAGATGCGCCTCTTCGGCCTCTCGTTCGACGATTCATTGGCGACGTACTACCTGTGTCTGCTCATGTTCGCGTTCGTCTATGTGCTCATGGCGCGTGTCGTGAGGACGTTCTACGGCCGGTCGATGCTGACGGTGCGGTACAACGACGTGGCGGCTAGAAGCATGGGGATCTCCACGTTCACTACCAAGGCCATCTCTCTCACGATCGGCTCGGCTGTCGCGGGGCTTGCCGGCGCTTTCATGGTCGGCAGCATCCAGTTCATCCGTCCCGAGGACTTTGGGTTCAACCCATCCTTCATGATCAGCTTGTACGTGATCATCGGCGGTGTGGGGAGCTTACCCGCGGTGGTCATCGTGGCGCTGGTCCTCACTTATCTGCAAGAGCAGTTCCGCGGCCTCGGGGACTACCGTGTCGGCGTCCTCGGGATAGTGGTCATCTTTGCGGTGTTCTGGCGCGCGGGAGTTCTCCGGGATGCCTCTTGGAGACTGCGACAGCGTCTCGCCGGTCGGCGGCTGCGGAGAAAGGATGCTCCGGATGCTGACGTGTGACGGCTTGGGAATCGTCTTCGGCGGCGTTGTCGCGCTGTCGAACGTGAGTTTCGCGGTCGGTCCGGGGCACGTACTCGGAGTGATCGGGCCGAACGGATCGGGCAAGTCGACGATGGTCAACATCATCACCGGCTTCTACCAGCCGACCACGGGCTCGGTTAAGCTCGACAACATCGAGCTGACGGGCAAGTCGCCGGAGATCGTACGGCGCATGGGTATTGCGCGTACGTTCCAGAACCTGCGCCTGGCACTGGAAATGACGACGCTCGACAACGCGATGGCCGGGCTGAATCTGTACTTCGCCGGAGATGGCACCGGCGTGCTCCGCATGGCGGAGGCGGCCGTCGGTATGCCTTCGGCGCGGCGTCGGGCGGCGGAGGGTCGCGAGCTGGCCATGGAGGCCTTGGCGAGCGTGGACATGGCGCATCGCGCCAATGTGGTCGTCGGGTCCATGTCTTATGGCGAGCAGAAACGGCTTGAGCTCGCCCGTGCCATGGCGCTTCGCCCGCGCGTCCTCTTCCTCGACGAACCGACGGCTGGCCTGGCTCCGCAGGAAGCCCAGGAACTCATGGAACTCATGTGCGGGCTCGCGCGAGGGAGCGAGGACATGACGCTGGTCCTCATCGAGCATCGGCTTCAGTTGGTCCTCGACGTTTCGGATCGCGTGCTGGTGCTCGACGGCGGCCGACTGATCGCCGACGACACTCCCGTGAATATCTCCAATAACGCCGACGTACGTCGGATTTACGTCGGAGGTGAGTGAGGGTGCTCGAGCTTAAGGGTGTGCATGCTGGCTACGGTGTTGGCCAGGTGCTTCACGACGTTTCGTTCACCGTCGCTCCCGGAGAGGTTGTCGCTCTCGTAGGGCCGAACGGGGCGGGCAAGTCAACCACCCTCGACGTGATATCGGGTGTGCTCCGTCCTTCTCGAGGGCGTCTGGCGTGGGAGGGGCAAGACCTTGGCAGGATGTCTCCCGCCAAGGTGGTCACCTCTGGTGTGGCGCACTGCCCGCAGGGGAGGCGAGTGTTCCCCTACATGTCCACTGAGGCGAACCTTCGTGTCGGCGCCTATACGCGGAAGGATCGCAGTGCTGTAAAGGCCGAGGTGGACGAATTCCTCGCCGCATGGCCGATTCTCGATCGGCGCCGTTCGTCGAATGCTGGCACGCTCAGTGGTGGCGAACAGCAGATCCTCGCTATCGGCCGGTCTCTCATGAGTCGGCCGCGGCTCCTTCTGCTGGACGAGCCTTCGCTGGGACTCGCGCCGGTCTTGATAAGCCAGGTGTACGAGGTACTGCAACACACCATGTCCGAGCGCCCGCTCTCCGTTCTGCTGGTGGAGCAGAACGTCGTGCAGGCGCTGACGCTGGCGAGTCGCGTGCTGGTGCTCGCTGGCGGGAGGATCGTGTTCGAGGCTAGGGCCGAGGATACGGATGCGGATGAAGTCGCCTCGCACTACTTCGAGGCGACCAACGGAAATGGGACGGGCCAGTGAGCTTCTTCATACAACAACTCATCAACGGGCTCGGTGTGGGGGCTCAATACGCCTTATGGTGCGTTGGCTACGGACTCGTCTATCAGGTACTCGGCCTCATGCACTTCGCTCACGGCGACAGCTTGATCTTCTCCATCTTCGTGGCCTCGAGCCTCATGGCTAGCGGTTTGCCGTTCTGGCTGGTGGTTCTCCTGGGCATGCTGCTCGCGGCCGTGGTGGCCATCGGTATCGAACGCGGGTTGTACCGGCCGATCATGAGTCGCGGGCTGGTCTTCCTCGCGTTCATCGCCGCTATGGCGGGTGGGTTCGTGTTGCGCAGCATCGTTCAGGTCATCTGGGGTGTACAGCCGCGGTTGTTCCCCGAGGGCCTGCTGCCGTCCGGCGCGTGGACGATCGGCGGGGTCCACATCGGCATCCTGCCCATGACGAATCTGGCGATCGCGCTAGTGATCGTGGTGACCTTCACACTGTATCTGTCACGTACTCGCCAGGGTCAGGCTATTCTGGCCGTGGCTCAAGATCGATACGCGTGCGACCTCATGGGAATCTCCGTCAACAAGATCGTCGCGTTGGTGTACGGTCTGAGCGGTGCCATCGGCTTCATCGGCCTCATTCTGTATGCGGTCAACTACCGTTCGGTCACTATCGGCCTTGGGTTCTCCATCACGATGAAAGCGTTCATCGCGGCGATTATTGGAGGCATTGGCTCTATTCGCGGGGCTGTGTTCGGTGGCCTGGCTCTCGGCTTGTTGGAGGCCTTCGTAGCCGGGTACATATCCACGACACTCATGGACGCGATCGTCACCGCTTGTCTGATTCTTTTCCTGCTCTTCCGGCCGTATGGAATCACGGGCCGCCGCGAGTTGGTGAAACTATGAAACGACATTATCAAATGGCCCACTGTGGCCCTTGTGAATACTTGGGAGACTTAGTGTACGGATGGTATGAGAGAGTCCGAGGGATGGAGGAACTGTTCGTCGCAGCGCGGATCGAGCCGCGCGACGGGGCGCCGGGGAGGGTTGCGCGATGATCGGCGAGCTCGTACACGGTGCCGTGCCCGAGCGGCGAGGGCCGGTTGCTGACCTGTTGGAAGCAGAGGCCGTTCGCCCGGGGGCACCCTTTCTCCGCTGGGCTGGCGGAGAGTGGACGGTGGCGGACTTCGCCGATCGGGCTCGTTGGTGCGCTACCGCGCTGAAGGGATACGGCATAGAGCCTGGAGACCGCGTGGCGATCATGAGTCGCAACTCGCAGTGGTTCCTGGCGTGGCAGTATGGCATTTACCTTGTGGGCGGCGTTGAGGTCTGCATCAATGCGGAGCTCAAGGGACCGTTTCTCGCGCACATCGTGCAAGATAGCGAACCCAATCTCGTCCTGGCGCAGGCTGAGTTCCTACCTACGCTGGAGGCTTGTGGCGGGCCCGCGGTTCCTCTCATCGATCTTGAGGACGAGGCCGGCAAGTACGCCGTATCTCGCCCTGGAGAGGCGTTCACCCCGTGTGATCTTCGCCCCCACGACCTCGCGACCATCATGTATACGTCTGGTACGACGGGACCATCCAAAGGCGTGATGATCCCCCATGGCTACTACTCGAATCTTGGCCACATATTCTCTCGTATCATTGAGTTAACCGAAGCTGATACTGCTTACTGGGTATCGCCGTTCTTCCACGTGGATGCTCACCTGGCGGTGCCAGCTACGCTTCAGTCGGGTGCCGTCTTCGCTTTCACTCCTCGGTTTAGTGTGCGTCGGTTCTGGCCGGAGGTCGAGGCTCTCGGCGGTACGTGGACGCTGCTAATCGGCGCCATGCAGGCCGTGCTAGCTACGGCAGGGCGGCCGTCCAATCTGGAGCGTCTCAGGATGCGGCGTATTTTCGGCGCGCCGATTCCCCAGGAGATGTACGAGTTCTACGAGGACGACCTGGGCATCGAGATGCTCGAGATGTTTGGGATGACCGAGTCCAACGGTGTCCTCTACGGGACACCGGCTCATCATCGTCGCGGGAGCGCCGGCTGGCCGTGCGGCGGCTTTGAAGTGAAGATCGTCGACGAGGACGGCTTCGAGGTCCCGCGAGGTACACCGGGAGAGATCGTTCACCGTCCGCAGTTCCCGAATATGATGACGATGGGGTATTGGCGTCGTCCGGAGGCGACTGTAGAGGCATTCCGCGGGCTGTGGTACCACACCGGTGACGCGGGGATCATGGATGAGGATGGTTTCGTGTTCTTCGGCGGCCGACTGACGGACAACCTGCGCAGGCGCGGGGAAAACGTCTCCGCCTGGGAGCTCGAGTCCGCTCTTCGACTTGCTCCAGGCGTACAGGAGTGCGCGGCGATCGGTGTGCGCGACGAGTTCGGCGGCGAAGACGAGATCAAAGTGTTGCTGGAACTGCATGAAGGTGCAGATTTTGATCCCGAAGTTTTCTTCGCCTACTGTGAAGCGAATGTGCCCAGGTTCGCCTTGCCGCGCTTCGTTCAAGTGGTGCCCGCCCAGACGTTCGTGCGTGGCGTGGGTACTGGGGCGATTCAAAAGCACCGTCTGCCAAAGGACACATCCGGGCCGGGTATTTTCGACCGGAATGTCGTTATGACCGCTGTGGCTGGTTCAGCGAAGAGGTAAGCAAAGAAGTACGTAGTGACAGATGATGTGCCGAAGAAGTGAACCATGAGCTCGAGAGACCCGATGCCGGAGTCCGGTTACTCGAGGGACTCAGCGGTTGGTAGACTGCACGGCCAAATCGAGGTCGACGGCGGCTCAGAACGGTGAGTACCTGAGCCGAGAGGCGGGAGATATGGTGGTCAGACGCACGACGGATTCGCAAAGCTCATGGCAGGCTCCACGGGGACGGTCCGTGGCCGGACGGGGAAATAGCATTGGAGGCGAGGAGTCTACTCGTCAGCGTATTCTCGATGCGGCCTCGGGCCTGTTCCTGAAGTACGGATACGAGGGGACGACGATGAGTCGTATAGCCAGAGAAGTGGGCGTTTCGGCGCCCGCTCTCTACTGGCACTTCGACTCAAAGGCAGAGTTGGCCTTCGCATTCATGGAGGCTACCCTGGAAGCGATCTTCGCGAGTATCGAGGTTGCCATGGAGGAAGATACTCCGCCGGAGCAGCTCGCGCAGTTCGTTTGCGGATACGTCACGTTCGAGCTCGAACGGGGCAAAGACCTGCCTGCGCAGGACACGCTGTACCGCCACGGGTACGAGCAGCTCCTTGAGTCGTTACCAGATGAGAACCGAACACGTCTCAAGGTCCTCCAGCGTCGGCCTTTCGACCTCCTCAAGAGCATCCTCGAGGCAGGTGTGAGCAGAGGGGACTTCACTATCGAGGACCGCTCGGTAACGGCTCAGGCCATCATTACGATGTGCGACTACATCTTCACATGGTATCGCCCGGAGGGGCGCTTCGATGTTTCCACCGTCGCCACAATGTATGTGAATCTGGCCGCCAGAATGGTCGGTGCTCGCGTGGGGGCAGGCGACGAAGCGAGCGCGCCGAACGACTGCTCCCCCTCACCGGGTGCAGATCTTGCCTTGACGGCGGAGGACAAGTAGCCGTGGTGTGCGGTGTTCGCCGCGGGTTGTTGTCCGTGACTCCTTCTCACTGGAGGTGACAGCAAGAAAGACGTAGGCACCACTCAGGTGGTTGGTTCCCGCGAAACCACGCTGAGCGAGCGGAGTGGGTGCGGTAGTGACAGGCCTACCGCGCCCGCTCCGCTCGTTATCTCAGCCGTATGAGCGAGGGTAACATGCGTCTCAGACTGTTTCCTGCTGACTCCATCACGCCTGCACCGCAAGACCGGTGGCCGGACAGCGATCTCCATCTGATCGATATCGTCGATCGCACGCAGCACGCTCCCTTCTGTGCAGGCGTCTGCGAGCTCCGGGCTTCGACTCCCGTCTGCTTCCACTACGACGATGAGGCAGTCGTGTGTTACCTGCTCGAGGGCGAGATCACTCTGACGGAGAACGGCGAGGAGTGCACCGTGAGGCGGGGCGACACCGTGTTCATTCCGAAGGAAGAAGGTCTCACCGTCTTCTGGAGCACGAGTTCCTACGGAAGGTTCTTCTATGTGACGTATCCGCACTGGCGTTCAAGCCGGATGTAGGGAGCACGAACGTCCTCTGGAGGCAGGCATGTCATTCGCATCCGCTGATGCTCAGCATACTGAGCGGACGCTCCGGGTTGTTCGGGAGTTTGCGCAGGCGTTCAACGAACACGCTGTCGATCGGCTCACGGCCCTCATGACGGACGATTGCGTATTCGAGAACACGCACCCCAAGCCAGACGGGGCGCGGCTAGAGGGAGCTCCGGCCATTACGGCGTACTGGCAGTGGCTGTTCCAGGTATCGCCGCAAGCGCACTTCGCTGTAGAGGAGCTGTTCGGCCATGCGGACCGCGCTGTGGTGCGGTGGAGGTACACCTGGTGTACTAGAAGCGGCACGGTCGGCTGCGTACGCGGCGTAGATCTGTTTCGCGTACAGAATGGCCAGGTGACCGAGAAGCTCTCGTATGTGAAGGGATAAGCTGAGGTTTTACCGGTCGGAAGAGCTTGACCGAGCGGCTATTCGAGGAATTCGCGCAAGCCTTGCGACTGGCGAAGGCTCACGAGCTTGGCGAGCGTCTTGGCTTCGATCTGGCGGATGCGCTCTCGGGTAAGGCCAAAGCACCGACCAACCTCTTCGAGAGTTCGCGGAGCCTCGCCCTTGAGCCCGTAGCGCAGTTCGATTACCGTGCGCTCACGGCGCGTGAGAGTGCTCAGCACTTGGCTGAGCTCTTCGTTCTGCAAGATCTCATTGACTCGCTCGACCGGTTCTACGGCCTGATGGTCTTCGATGAAGTCGCCGAGTTGCGCGTCTCCCTCCTCGCCGACCGGCGACTCGAGGCTCATCGGCTCTTGCTTGATCCTGATGATGTCGCGCACTTTCTCCGGCGTTGTGTCCATCTCGGTGGCGATCTCTTCGGCGGTCGGCTCACGACCAATGCTCCGGCGAAGCTCACGCTGCACGCGGCTGAGCTTGTTGATCCGCTCGACCATGTGCACGGGGATACGGATGGTGCGGGCCTGATCGGCGATGCCGCGCGAGATCGCCTGGCGGATCCACCAGGTCGCGTAGGTGGAGAACTTGAAGCCGCGATGGTAGTCGAACTTCTCGACTGCCCGGATGAGGCCGAGGTTACCCTCTTGGATGAGGTCGAGAAGGGAAGGGCCGCGGCCCACGTGCCGCTTCGCGATGGAGACCACCAAGCGCAGGTTGGCTTCCGTGAGCTTCCGCTTGGCGTTCATGTCACCGTGCTCGATGCGTTTGGCGAGCGCCACTTCTTCCTCGACCGTCAGGAGGGGGACCTTACCAATCTCTTTGAGATACATACGAACCGGATCGCTGGTGGGCGTCTTCACCGACAGGTCGAGTTTGGGAGGCACCTCGTCCTCCGGTTTGGCGCTGAGGTTGCTGTCCGGTACGGGCTCGTCCCCCTCGATAATGTCTACACCTAGGTCGGCGAAGAGCAGGAAGATGCTGTCGATCTGGTCGGGGGTGAGTTCTACGTCGGCCAGTGCGTCGGCGATGCGATCACCGGTGAGATACCCTTGCTCGCGTCCCTCTGCCACGAGCTCGCGTACCTCGTCGATTGGCGGCTCGAGGGGCTCGATGGCTTCTGCCACGTCACGGGCTGTGGGTGAGTCGATTGTCGCTACTGTGCTGCTGTTCTTCATGGAGTGGCCTGTTCGTGGGATGCGCTATGCTCCGTGCGGCGAAGAACTCCACCGAGAGCCTCGAGATCGTCACGGGGAGCGATGGAAGTAGAGTGACCGGGATATTTACCGTCCGTAGGCTTGAGCGTTCGTGTTCAGGCCCCGTGACCATGCTCATTGTACCCCGAGGACGTTGGCAGTTCATACCGCCGTTGCCATGGCGAAGACGTCCGGCCATGAATCGGGAGAACATACGCTGGGCGCTGGGGGAGGAGGGCTCCTGTGAGGAACGTACTTGGTTGAGGTTGCACGGTGGAATCGCGATCGCGTAAGCTCGCGACCATGTGTACCCACTGAAGAGCACACGCTCGGCGGCTCCAGAGCGCTGCCGTATCGGGTTATCTTCCTGGGGCGGTCGACATACCAGCTGCGGTTTGCCACGAGCGTGAGTCAGGATGCCGTTGGCGGTGCGGAATGCTCAAGCCAGCAGGAGCACCGCCGATAATCGCGAACAACAGACCACACTCGTGTCGGGCGCTCGTCGCCACCGATGGAGCTGAGCTCTCCTGTGTCGGACCGAGGTGAGGGATGACGAATATCAGGCGTTCTCTGGTCATAGGCATATTCTTAGCGATGTTCGTGCTACCACTGGCGCTGCCGCGCGTCGGCGAGGCTGTCCCCCTGGCGGAGCAGAAGGCCGCGGCGAAGGCAAAGGCTCAGCGGATCCGCCGCCAGTTGGAGGTGCTCGATGTGGCGCTGGAGCAGACCATCGAACGTTACAACCTGGCGAACCTCCAGCTTGACCAGGCTGAAGAGCGAGTGGCCAAGAGTACGCGTGAACTGAAGGTCGCCCGCTTCGATCTCCGTGTCTCTCGCGAGACACTGCGAAATCGGGTGGTTGCCATGTACAAGCAGCGGCCGATCGACATCGTCGACGTCATCTTCGCCTCGCGGAGCTTCGACGAGCTGGCCTCCCAGCTCCACACTGTTCGCCAGATTAGCGAGCGGGACTCCGAGATCGTCGACGAGGTGGAACGGCGCGAGGCTGCCGTGCAAGCCAAGCGTGAACAACTGGTCGAAGATCGTGCGGAGATCCGGCGCCTCGTGGCCGACATAAAGGCGAAGAAGCAGAACATCGAGTCAACACTAGCGGCTCGTCGTGTGATGCTGCGTGGGGTGGAGAAGGAGATCAAGCGTATCGAGCGCGAGGAGGCCGCCGCGGCCGCCAGAGCCGCCAGAGCCGCCGCCGCGGCGGCGGCGCGGAACGCCATTTGGCGGAATCCGCGCGAGATTCCCCCCGGACCGGCTGGTCCAGGTCACCCGGAGGTCATCGAGATCGCGAAACGCTATCTAGGTGTGCCCTATGTTTACGCCGCGGCAGATCCCAATGTGGGCTTCGACTGCTCCGGCCTGGTGATGTACTGCTACGCGCAGATCGGCATCTCTCTGCCACACTACTCCGGCTACCAGCAAAACATGGGCCGGCCCGTTCCGATGACCGCTCTTACTCCAGGCGATCTCGTGTTCAAGGGGTATCCCGTGTCCTATCACGTTGGCATGTATGCCGGAAACGGCACGGTGATCCACGCGCCGCATACGGGAGCGGTCGTCAGCTACACGAGCCTTCTCGGCTGGCAGTACGCCGTCCGTTTGCCGTAGGTCATAACGGCGATTGGTGCCCTCCGGGGCGTGGTCGTGGTGGCACGGTGCTCGCGCGCATCGTTCTCCTAGAGAAGCATCGCTCACGCCTGGTACACTCGGAGAGACGCGGCATGGTGGAGAGAGCGGGGTGAGGTCCATGGTACCCGTCCGCAAGATTCAGGAGGAGCACGGCATTGTGGGGCGGGAACACGAGCTCGCTCTGTCGCTCGCCGTGCTCGAGAGCGGTCGGCACGTTCTTTTCGAGGGCCCCGTGGGAGTGGGGAAGACGACGATCGCTCTGGCGGTATGCCGTCACCTTGGGCGTTCCACGATTCGCGTCGATGGTGACGATCGCTACTCCGAGAGCAAACTGACCGGATGGTTTGATCCTCCGCTTGTCCTCAAGAAGGGGTACTGCGAGGACTCATTCTTCCCCGGCCCCCTGGCACGCGCCATGACCGAGGGGGCCGTGCTCTTCATCAACGAGCTCAATCGTATGCCCGAGACCGTCCAGAACGTCCTTCTTCCAGCCCTGGACGAGAGGCTGCTGATCGTCCCGCGCATCGGCACGGTACGTGCGGCGTGGGGTTTTCAAGTGATCGCTACGCAGAATCCGGTCGAGTACATCGCTACCGGCCATCTCTCCGAAGCCTTGCGAGACCGCTTCGAGCACGTACGGCTCGACTACCAGAGCGCGCCCGAGGAGGTTCGCATCACCGCCGCCGAGACTGGTTGCCAGGACGAACTCCTCCTCTGGCGTGCGGTGTCGGTGGTGAGGGCAACGCGTGTGCACCCGCGCTTCAAGAAGGGGGCCAGTGTGCGTGCGGCCATCGCCATGGTCGCGATCGCTCAGCGGCTGGTAGCGACTGGCGAGGAGATGAATGCCGCTCTGAGCACGGCGGCCAGAGCGGCTCTTACTACGCGCACGGAGGCCAAGGACGAGCTGGGCGCCGACGTGAACGTCACTATCGAGGAGATCTTGGCGACGGTTCTTCACAGCGATCTCGCTCAGCTCCAGGCCGGCTACGATAAACCAGTTGCGGCCAATGCCCCAAAAGTCTGAGGGACGCCCCCGCGCGTCCCATCGGGGAGCCTGGTCCCTCCGCAGCTGAGGAGGTCGAGCAGCCGCTCCTCGGCTGCACGCGGGAACCAGAGCTCGAGTTCGATCCCATCGAGTACTTCACTGCCCGATATCATCTGCCGGCCGAAGCCATCGATGGCTGGCAGATCGCGACGCGTCTGACGCGCCCGGGGTGTGAGATCGAAGTACCGGGAATGCGCGAGCATGCCGAGCGCCTGGCCGTCCGCTCCGTGCTGGAGCGAGCGGCTCGTCTCGTGGGGCCGTTGCGGGGGCCGACTCACTCAGTACGCGAGCCGCTTCAGGAGTATTCGCAGGGGTCTCAAGGTGAACTTGAGATCGATGCTACCATCGAGAACATCCTGGGGAAGGAGCACCCCGAGCGCGACGACTGGATCGTCGAGCGTCGCGAAGAGCGCCGCACGCAGATCGTCCTCATGATGGACATGTCGCTGAGTATGAGCGGTACGAACATGGCGCTTGCGGCGGTGGCGGCGGCGGTTTTCGCGTTGAAGATGAGAGCGCGAGATTTGGGTGTGGTCGTGTTCGAGAACACCGCTCATGTCGTCAGCAGGCTTGGTGAGAGTGCCCCGCCGGAGGCCGTGGTCAGAGAGATGCTGCGCCAGCCGTGTCGTGGCTACACCAACATCGAAGATGCGTTGAAGGTTGGAGCTCGCGAACTCTTGCGCGGCCGGAATCCGAGGCAGTACGGCCTGCTGATCACGGATGGCGTGTACACGCGTGGAGGAGACCCAACCTCCGTGGCGGCCACATTCCCTCATCTGCACGTACTTCTCACTGAAGACTACAAGATGAATGAGTGGCTCTGTCGCCGGCTGGCGCACCTGGGGAGAGGGGATCTATTCCGTGTACGTTCTCTCCAGGAACTCCCGCAGCGAATGGTGGATATTGCCGACAAACTACTGCGGTAGGCGGGTATCAAGAAGCACCTGATGCGAGGATTGTGGTCAGCTTGAGAGAAGTCTCAGGTGAGACTTAAGGCTTCGGCGACAGTGCGGAAATCAAGTATAACCCTCGGCGCAAGCCTTAGACTACGCCTTCCAATCGACTTGAGAGTAGTGGTATCGTGCGCCGGTCAGCCAGAGGCCGGTGGAGACCATGTCTCACACGCCTTCTGTGAGCCCCGAGCACACTGAGCTGCGCACTCCGTGTACGCGAAGTGCGCGCACCTCTGTCGGCGAGGGAGGCCTGCATGACTAACACATCATCGCGTGGACGAGGAGAGCGGACTGAGCTCTCCACCAGCGCGACATCTTCGCGGCGCAGACTCCTTACCGGAGGAGTAATTCTGCTCGCCTTGGCTGTTTCCTTGTTCGCCCTGTGGGCGACTGCGGCGCATGCCAATCCCAGTCTCGCCGATCAACGAGCGCGGGCGCGCGCCATTTCGACCGAGATCAGCTCACTGGACCACGCGCTCGACGACATCGTGGCGCGGTTCGTCGATGCCACTCGGCGTTTGCGCGTGCTCGATGCCGACATCCGCCGAAACGAGAAGAGGCTGAAAGTAGCTGAGTTCGAACTAGCGCTGGCCGAGGAGGCGCTGAGCGAACGAGCCGTGGCCATGTACAAGGAGCGGCAAACGAGTTTGATCGACGTGTTGGTGAACAGCGCGAGCTTCAACGAGATGGTTCACGAACTGACGTTCCTGAGAAAGCTCAGACAATACGACGAGCACATCGTCGCCGATATGGAGAGCGCGCGTGCCGAGGTGCTCGAACAGCGCCTGCGCCTCATGGCCGCGCAGACGGCGGCTCGGCAACTGGTAACCCAACGGGCGAAAGAGAAGGAACGTATCGAGGCTTCACTTCACCAACGCCAGGCCGTCTTGGCGGGCCTTCGCGACGAGATCGAGCGGTTGGAGGCTCAGTTACGACGGCCAGTCGTCGTAGTACGCCCGGCGCTGGGCCCCGCGACGGGTGAGTACTCCGGTCAGGGCGACCAGGGCGGCGAGAACAGCGACGGGTGGTGGCCGCTCATCCACGAGGCCGCCGAACGGAACGGGATCAGCGCTACGGGGCTCTACCGATTGATGATGATCGAGTCGGGCGGTAATTCGTCGGTCATCGGTGGTGCCGGCGACCAGTTTTGTGGCCTGTTTCAGTACTATCCGGCCACGTGGGAGGCGTCGTGGAATCCATGGCGTAAAGAGAGCATCTTCAATGGCGCCGCGCAGATTAAGGCGACGGCCCTGGCCATCAAGATGGGGAAGGGCCCCGCGTGGTGGGGACCCTGCTACGAGTGGGCGTTTGGCACCGACTGAACGTCGCACGCCGAGACTCTCCGAAGCATCTCTCACCCTCTTCTTAGCGTGAACGCCGCGTCGCATGCGGTGGCTTCGTCGAGTGCTGACGCGATAAGGTGGAGCTATGGACCGCGGAGCCGAGTTTGTCGCCCTTTTCAATGAATTGGATGCGCATCTGCGCCGGGTGCTGCGAATCGATCGCCCCTGGGACTTCATGAACCTGGTCAACGAGGCGGTGCGCCGGGGTTTCATCCATCGTTCGTTAGTCGGAGAGCTTCACGACTGCAAGAGCCTCCGGAACCTGCTGGTCCATACGGCGCGCTATCCCCATGATGCCGTCGCCGAGCCGAGCGAGTGGGGCCTCGCCCGCTTCCGCTCTATCGTCGAGGGGATCGTGCGTCCTGTCCGGCTGATCCCCGCGTTTCGGCGCGACCTGAAGATCTTCGATCCCGATCAGCCGCTGGCCGCGGCTTTGAAGCACATGCACGGCAAGGACTACTCGCAGGTAGTCGTGTACGTGGAGGGCGAGCGGTACACATTGCTCACGCTGGAGGGCATCGCCCGCTGGCTGGCGGCGAACATCGACGGCGAGTTGCCCGATCCGGCCGGGGTGACCGTGGCGGACGCGCTGCAGCACGAGCCGCGGGGCAGCTGCGCCTTTCTGCCGCGCGACGCCTCGTTGGAGGAAGCGCGACGGGCGTTCGAGCTACCGCGAGGGGAGAAGCGCCGGCCGCGGGTGTTCGCCGCCATCATCACGGCGACCGGAGCGGATACAGAATCTCCGCTCGGCATCGTGACGGCCGGCGATCTCATCGATACCGATACCAACTAGCTAGCCAGTCGGTGTCGCTCTGTGGAGGGCGGCTCTCGATTTAGCCGCGGGGCAGCGCGCTCAGAACGCGCGCTACCTCGTCGACATCGAAGTGCGGCCACGGTACCGGAGTTCCGTGGTGCGTGGCTGTTACCACGCCGTCAGAGTGGTCCAGGGGGGCGCCCACGTTCCCGATGACCGTCGACTCAATGCCCGCTGTGGACAATGCATTGGCCACAGCCGCGCGTGCGGCGGGCCGGCAGCAGATGAGCAGGCTGCCGGAGCCGATGAGGCCGAGCGGATCGATGTCGAGGAGGGCGCTGATGCGTTGCGTCTCCGCGTAGAGCGGGATGGCCTCCATATTGACGGTGATGGCGTGCCTGCCAGCGGCCGAGAGCTCCATTATGGCCGCCGCCAGGCCGCCCTCGGTAACGTCGTGCATGGCGCTCACGCCGGGGACGCTTGCCGCGATGGCGGCGTCGGCCACTACGCTCAGCTTGTCGTGCAGCGAATGGCATGCTGACAGCTCTTCCGCGGTCATGCCGCGGCGCTGGAGCTCGTCGCCCAACTCGCTGGCCAGGAGTGTTGTCCCTTCTACGGCCACGCGCTTGGTGAGCAGCAGGCTGTCGCCTTCCCGCAGGGCGCGCTTATCCACCAGACCATCGACGCTGACCGTACCCAGCATGGCCCCGCTGACGACTGGTCGAACGACCGCGTCGGTAATCTCGGTGTGCCCGCCGCATAAGGCGATGCCCTCGCGCGCGCACGCCTTCCGTACGCTGTGGAGGATCTCGAGGACCTGGGAGGGGGTGGAGCCGGTGGGCAAGAGGAGGGTAGCGAAGAACCAGCGTGGCAGAGCACCGCAGGTGGCGATGTCGTTGGCGTTCACGAGGACCGCCCAGGCGCCGATATCGTCCGTGGTAAAGGTGACCGGGTCGGCGCCCACGGCCAGCGTCGGCGGTTCCTCGCTGGAGTTGTAACTATCGGTTGGCGCGACGCGCAGGGCGGCTACATCTCTGCCGAGGCGCGGTCCCAGGAGAACACTGGGGTTGTCGTTCGGCAGGGAGTCGAGGAAAGTCTCCAAGAGATCGGCCGGAAACTTGCCCGCGGGCAAGGGTCGACCCATGCGTACCAGGTTGGGGAGGTCGGATAGGTTGCGGATCACCCAGTCGGGGGCGGGGTCGAGTGTGCCGTCGGGATAGATCTTGCCGAGGACAGGCCGCGTGGTGGGCTGCGGTGTACCTTCCGCGCTGACGTCGGCGTAGCCGGCGTCGAGAAGGTCGCCGGGTTGCAGGAGCACGGTGAGCGCACCGGCGCTCGCGCCGGCCAGCACGTCGAAGATGTAGTCGCCCACGAGCAAGAGCTCGTGGACGTCTACACCGAGGCGACGGGCGGCGTACGCGACACCGTCGCCGGCGGGTTTCGGCGGTACGTGATCGTCGCGGGAGACGATCACCTGAAAGTCCGCGGGCCGCAGCGCGGGGAAGTTGTGGAGCGCCCGCTCGACGGACGCACGGCTATTGCGGGTGAGGATACCGAGCGGCAGGCCTGTATCTTGAAGGCGCCGGACGAGCGCCTCGGCGTGAGGGTTGGGTTGCGCTCGCTCGGCGGCCTCGAGCTCCAGTTCGTTGAGTCGCGTGGAGGCGCGGGCGCGTTGCTCAGCCGACGGCAGGCCGGCGATGTGCTCGAGAATGGGCGTACCGGGCGGGCAGGCGAGATCGCGGCGGATACGATCGAAGTCGAGCGCGCCTGGCGTGGTGAGCGTGTCGTCGAAGTCGAACAGAACGGCAGCTACGCGAAATGCTCTGGAAACGCCGTTGATGATGCCGTGCCTCCTGATCGTGATCGCAGCGCTGCCGGAGCCCTCTCGCGGGCCGGAGGTGCGCTCGCTCTCCCTATCATCTCCGATGGGGCCCGCGGGAGTCGACCGTCGGAGGTCGCGCGGGGCTGAGTATGGTGGGTTGGCGTTACGTGCTCTTCGCCCGCCGGCGCTCACGCAGCGTGCGGAGCCGTACCTCGAGGCGGCTGGTCTCCATCTCAAAGTGACGGACGAGCGCGTCGGGGTCTTGCTGAAGGAGGGTGACGCGCTCGCTGAGTGTGACGGCTGTATCGCGCCGTTTGACGAGATCGCGGAGCTCGCGCTCCTCGCGTGCGGTCCCCAGGCGGAAGCCACCGAAGAGCGACGGCCTCTTGCATCCTGCGCGGTGTACACGTTTCTCGAGGTACGCGATGCGCGAGGCGAAGCTCTCCGGCTCGCCGAGCGCTGCAAGCATGGTGAGACAGCGTTGGAGCTCGACCCCCGAACGGATGCCCGCGATGATTGCTCGGCGCCGCTGGATCGCCTCGAGGAGCTGGTCTTCCTTTAGCGTCGTCTGTGTGACGTATTCGTCCACTTCCGCCGTGTCGTGGGGCGGCTCCGCCATGCCCGGCGGGAGAGACACGCCGGGTCCAGTTGTGGGTTTGCCGCCCATGCGGCTCGCCCAGTCTCGGCTGCTTCCGGCGGTACTCATGTTGAAGGCCTCCACGTGGTCGCCGCAGCCTGTGAGGGGTGTGGCCCGGCGAGAGGGCCGTGGGAGAGCACACCGCGGGTTGTGAATGAGCGAGGTGAAAGCCAGGGCGCGGCCGACGACCAGGAGGTGCTAGGCGATAGGCCGAGGTGAGTGACATGGCGCTGCATACGCGAGACTCTCCTGAGACGTTACTGTGACAATTATCTCTCGCCAAGAGACGGAGAGGAAACCCAAGAGGTGGAGAGGGAACCTGTGGACACGGCGCCTGAATCGGTCTGTTAGCGCGGAACAACACCCCCGCGGAGGAAGGTACCGAATCGGCTGCTCGGGCGGAACAGGCGGTGCTCGGTGAGGCGGCTCGCGAGGGAGAGCCGGTGCAGGTGTAGTGCACCGATGTCCTGGCGACTCTGGGCGCCGCGGTGGTCCGTTGCCGTGAGTTCCGTGAGACGGTGGTCAGCGTGGGCGAGCCGGCGGCGAAGCGCCGGCAATTCGGCTGGCCTGGGCGGGTTGGCGAGCTCGTGGAGAAACGGGTGAGGTGCCCACTTAGCGGTATCGACGGTGAAGAGGGCGTCGTGCCGCGCGCGGGTGAGTGCGACGTAGAGGACTCGTCGCTCCTCCTCCGCGTCGTTTTGGTCGAGCGCGGCGAGGTCTGTCGCGTAGTCGAGAATGGCCACGGCGCCGTATTCGCGTCCTTTCGCGGCATGGATGGTGGAGACCGCGATAGCGTCGGCGGGGGCCGTCGCCGCGGGGCCGGCAGCGCCGGCGGGGGAGGCGTGATGGTACGTGAGCTCTTCCCAGAGAGACAGAAACGAGGCGAGGCTGCCATGATCCATGCTGAGCAGCTGTGCCGCCGCTAGCGCCCTGGTGGCGCCGCCCGTTTCGTTGGAGCCGGCGGCACTGGCACTACCTTGCGCTCCGCGACGCTCTCGGCGCAGGGCCGCGGATTCCACCGGCAGTTCGTTGAGGACAGTGGCCACCACCTCGCGCGCCGCCGGCTGCTCCGTACGTACCCACCGGCGGAGGTCGCGTGCTCGGCGGAGGAGGACGGTGGTACTGAGCCCGAGCGAGCGAGCGAGGGCGGCGGTATCCGGCTGAGTGTCTCTGGCGGGATCCTGCAAGAGGCGTAAGCAGCGGCACAGGAACTCCGCCCCAGGCCCATGAGCGAACGGTGCTGGTTCGGGAAGCGACGCGGGGATACCCGCGGCATTCAGGGCCGCTACCGCCAGTGGCTGCTGACAGCGGTAGCGGCAGAGCACCGCGAGATCTTGCCACCGGCAGGATCGCGCCGCGTGCTCGTTGGCCATGAACTCCGCAATCGCCTGGGCCCGGAGGGGCCAGTTGGGGGAGGCGACGAAGGCGACCATGCCCTCCGTGGCGTCGGGACGGCAGCGGACGGTTTTCTCGACGCGGGTGTGGTTGTGGGCGATGAGCTGTGAAGCGCGGCGTACCACCTCTCGGGAACAGCGGTAGTTCGTCGTGAGGATGACGCTAGATGCGTGGGGCGTGTAGGGCATGGTATCGGTGAAGTTCAGGATGGTCGCCACACGGGCGAAGCGCCAACCGTAGATGAGCTGATCGTCGTCGCCGACGACAAACAGGTTACGGTGCGGGCGCGAGAGGACATCCACTAGCGCCAGTTGTGCCCGGTTGAGATCCTGGAACTCGTCGACCAGCACGTGGCGGAACTGGCGCTGGAACGCCGCTCTGCGGTCTGGCCTGGCGAGGAGGTCCAGCAGACAGGCGTGGACTTGGTCGTCGAACGAGATCGCTTGCCGGCGCTGTTGCATGCCGCGGATGTCGCGCAAAACACGTCCGAACGGCAGGCTGCTTGGCCCGCCGCGCTGCTCTCGCAGCGCGGGCGGGATGGGGAGCGTGAGCATGTCGACTTCGGCGCAGTCGGCGCGCAGAGCCGCCAGATGCTCGCGGGCTCTCCAGGTGAGGTCGTCGAGGACCGCGCTCAGGGTGCTTTCGAGTGGGGCGTCGCGCTGAGCACCGCGTGGCTTGAGGTGCCGCCACAGGGCCTGGTGCACGAGACGTTCCTCGGCGGCGACGCTTGCGTCTACCGTGAATGGTTGGTTGACGACCTCGAAAAGATAGCGGTGCCCGAAGGCGTTGAAGGTCGCGCAGTGAACGCCGGTACGATCGGCGAGCCGCCGGGTGGTGGGGAGGCCCAGGCGGCCCAGGCGTTCCTCGAGTTGTTCGGCCGCCTTTGTATTGAAGGCCAGGGAGAGGATGCTGCCCGGATGGACTCCCTGCGCCACGAGCGCGCTGATGCGATTGATCATGGTCTTGGTCTTTCCTGCCCCGGCGGGTGCTAGCACGCGGAGGGGGCCAAAGGGGTGCAGGATCGCCTGCTGTTGGGCCTGGTCGAGATCTGGGTCCAGGGGGAGTGCCTGGTACGGGACTGTTCGAGAAGGAGGGGATGGTCTTCGTGGGAGTCCGGTATGACCCATGGGTGATGAGGTCGCACAGCACGAGGCGAGCAGCCGGCCGATATCTTCCACGTCGAGGAGTGCCCGCGAGTTGAGCGTGAGTGGACGAGGAGCGAGCAGCTCGGCCGAAAAGGGGAAGGCGATCCAGAAAATGCGGTCGCCGCAGGCGAGCGGATAGACGAGCTGGCGAAGCACGTGGTCGGCGTGGCGCAGGAGCGTGCCGGCATCTGCGTTCCACCAGAGAAGTGCTGGGGTGCCGTGGGCCAGCTCGTCGGGATAAGGGGGCGCGTGAAAGGAATGGTCGTCTGCGATCGTGATGGTGGGTGGGGGTGGGGAGCTGTAGCGGGCGCGCCACGCTGCGTGCAACGTGGCGACCGTCGGAATGTCAAAGAGGACTCGTCGTCTCACGGTTGCATCGTGCGGGACTGCCGCTGAAAGAGCTAGGGTGACCATGCGGGTTCTAGGGTGACTGTGCAGGATGGAGATGTGCCGTCCGCCGCGCACGTGCGTTCGCGGTGGACCATGTTCCTTGTCCCCAGCGGCCGAGCCCGATAAGCTCCTCTCGTGCGAATGATCTCTGCGTTCGAAGCAAGGGGGCGGCGGCCAGTGAGTGAGGGCCTGGTGGGTGCCTGGTCGGCATGCGTCCACCAGGCGAGGGCGACGGACGATTCCTGTTGAGCACTGCCGTTGCTCTCGTGGAGCCTCGTCGCTCTCTGCTCGCCCATCCGCTCAGGCGTTGGCGCCCGTCGCACACGCAACACCAGCTTCGCGCCGAGAGCTTCGTATCGACCGATGGACTACCGGCCGATAGTGAACGGACCGGGCGGCCGAGAGGGGGCTCACTGTGAAGGAACTTCACGTCGTTTTCGGTGCGAGCGGTCCGGTGGGATTCGCTCTCGTGCGTCAGCTTGCGGATGCCGGAGTGCCGGTGCGGGCTGTGGTGCGCGAGGACGAGATAGCACGCAGCGCGTTTCCGGCACATGCCGAGGTCTTCTTCTGTGATCCGATCCACCGCCGCCGGGCTATCGAGGCGGCGGAGGGCGCCACCGTCGTCTATCGCTGTATCACGGTGAGTTTCTCGCAGTGGGCGGAACTCTGGTTGCCGATCACCGAGAACATAGTGAAGGCCGCCGAGGAGGCGGGCGCTCGTCTCGTGTCACCCGGCACCGTTTACGTTTATGGACCGCCGCAGCGACAACCGGTGACCGAGGATCATCCGCTGGCGGCGGTTGGTCCAATGGGGAAGGTGCGTATCGCTACCCAGAGTATGCTCTGCAAAGCGCATCGCTCGGGGGTCGTCAAGGTAGTGATCCCGCGGTTCCCCGACCTGTTTGGCCCTCGTGTCCTGACGCGCTTCCACGGAGGCCTCTTCCGACGGGCATCCACGGGCGAGCCAGTGCGCTGGTACGGTAGGCTGGACATCCCGCGAAGCCTCTTGTTCGTGGAAGACGCCGCCCGCGCGTGCATCGAGCTGGGCCGGCGCGAAGAGGCCTATGGACGCGTGTGGCACGTCCCTGGGCCAGCTCCGCTGACGCCGCGAGCGCTCATCGACATGGTCTATGAGACGGCCGGGTTGCGGCCGTGCATCCGTCGGGTCTCCACTCTGGGTCTACGCCTCGAGGGCATCTTCGACCCCGACATGCGGTCGTTCTACGAGTTCCGGTATCGCTTCGAACAGCCGCAGATCATGGATGGCACGCGGTTTGCCATCGAGTTCCCCGAGTTCCAGTTTACCCCGTACGAAGAGGCAGTGCGGATCACGCTCGATTGGTTCAAGGAACACTCACTCAGCTAGATCGCAGTGCTGTAGCGTTCATCCGTCGCCTGCCGAGGAGAAACGTATGACCCTGTTCGGTCCACCCGATGTAGAACGGCTCAAGATGGCCGGGAACGTTGAGGGACTCATCCGTGCCGCGAAGTACAAGCGAGATGCCGCGGTGCGGGAGAGAGCTCGCCGGGGGCTCGAGGAGATGCTCGACTTCATGGTGGACGAGCTGAGCACCAAGAACATCCGCAAGCTCGCTGTGGTACGCGAAGGGCTCATGCTCGTCGGACGGCCGGCGATCGACTACATGATCTGGGTGCACACCGACAAGCAGAGTGTGCACCGCCGGCAGGACGTCACCTTCGTACTGGGCGAGATGCGCGCCAAAGAGGCCGTGCCCGTGTTGCTGGAGGCCCTGCGCGATACCGATGCCCTGCTCCGCCGCCTTGCTGCGGATGCGTTGGGTAAGATCGGCGACCCGCGAGCAAGAGACCGGCTTCGCCTGTTGCTACGCGACGAGAATGCTATAGTCCGCAAGTCGGCGGCGCGGGCGCTTCGCAAGCTGCCGGTGTAATCCGAACGGCGGTTCCGGCGGATCGGCTGTAGTCAATGGCTGCGTGGTCTCTCGTCCTCATCGGTTGGGCGCTCGTCGCGGTAATGATGACCGCGTTGTGGCTCGTGCAGCGGACCACTTCCGATGCGGGTATCGTCGATGTGGGGTGGACGGCCGGTCTGGGGATGCTGGCCGTGCTCTACGGCGTGTTCGCCAGTGGCGCCGGCCCGTACCGCGCGCTGGTGGCCACGGTCGCCGGCCTGTGGTCGCTGCGGCTGGCCACGTACGTCTATGTCGATCGCATCCGTGGCAAACCTGAGGACGGGCGGTATCAGACGCTGCGCGCCCGGTGGGGCGAGCGTGCGCAGTGGCGGTTCTTGGTGTTCTTTCAGGTCCAGGGACTCCTCGATACTATCCTCTCGCTGCCGATGCTGGTGGTGGCGACGCAGCGGGCGCCCTCGCTCGGAGGATGGCAGTACGCCGGACTGGCGGTGTGGGTCGTCGCCGTGAGCGGCGAGTGGTCCGCGGACCGTCAGCTCGCTCGATTTCGCGCCGACCCGGCCAACAAGGGTAAGACCTGCCGCGTCGGCCTGTGGCGCTACTCGAGGCACCCGAACTACTTCTTCGAGTGGCTGCACTGGTGGGTGTACGTTCTCATGGGAGTTGGTGCCGGCTGGTGGTGGCTGGCGACCCTCATCGGACCGGCGGTGATCTTCTTCTTCCTCTTCCGCGTCACGGGCATTCCGGCGACCGAAAAGCAGGCGTTGGCCAGTCGCGGCGAGGATTACCGCGACTACCAGCGGACCACCAGCATGTTCGTCCCGCTGCCGCCGCGGCGCGGGGCGCGGTGAGGAAGGTCGTGGCGATGCAACGCGAAGCGCCCGATGATTTTCAGGCACTCGGAGGGCGGCACTTCGCTCGCGTGATGCGCGCGGGAACCCTCGCCGTGATGCGCTCGCAGGAAGAACTGAATCGCATCAACGTGTTCCCCGTCCCCGACGCCGACACAGGGGCCAACTTGGCGGCCACGTTTCGGGCGGCCGCCTCACGGCTCGGGGACGATGTGCCAGAGTCCGTGGGCGCCGCCGCGCGGGTGGCCGCGGACGGGGCGCTCGACGGCGCGCGGGGCAACTCGGGGGCCATCGTCGCCCAGTTTCTCCACGGGTTGGCGGCGGCGTTCGATACTGCGGCGCACGTGTCGACCGCGGAGTTCGCTCTGGCCACGCAGCGCGGTATGGAGTCGGCCTATGCGGCCCTGGCGAACCCAAGGGAAGGGACCATCCTGTCGGTGCTGCGTGTATGGGCGCATGCGTTGCGCGAGCGAGCGGCCTCGGCGAGTGGATTCGCGCAGCTCCTTCACCATGGCCTGCAGGCCGCGCGGGACGCGCTGGCGAACACGCCGCGCCAGCTCGAGATCCTAGCGCGCAGCCATGTGGTGGACGCTGGTGGACAGGGGTTTGTGTACTTCCTCGAGGGCGTGTCGGAGATGCTGCGGGGAGGCAAGGAGCCGGAGGAGCTGTTCGTGGAGCCGGCTCCCCGCGGGGCGGCGTCCATGACGCGCGCACACGCTGAGGCCGACGAGCGTTTTCGCTTCTGCGCTGAGGCCCTTGTGTCGGCGGCCGGCCGTGGTGTGAATCGCTCGGCGCTCGTGGCCGCCATCTCGGACCTGGGCGAGTCGCTGGTGGTGGCTGGCGGAGAAGACCGCCTGCGTGTTCACGTTCACACCAACGAGCCGCAGCGCTTCCTCGAAGCGGTGGCCGCATTTGGCGTCATCGAGAGTTCCAAGGTCGACGACATGGTGCTGCAGCAGATCTCGGCACGCGAGGCCAGCATCGCGCTCGTCGCGGATAGCACGTGCGAGCTGCCCGAGCGCAGGGCGTTCGAGCTCGGCCTGGTGACTGTGCCTCTCACGATCAGTTTCGGGGAACAGAGTTACCTCGATGGCGTGGATATCTCCGCCGACGGATTCGCCCGCCGTCTGCGCGAATCACCGCTGCTGCCGACCTCGTCGCAGCCCCCGGTGGGCGATTTCCGCGAGACGTATCAGCGGCTCCTCGAGTATCGCGACGGCGTTGTATCGGTGCACATCGCGGCGGCGCAGTCCGGTACGTGGCAGGCGGCCGCCGCCGCCGCCCGGGCGGTGGATCCGGTGCGCGTCAGGGCAATCGACTCGCGTACCAACTCGGTGGGCACGGGGCTGCTGCTCGAGGCGCTGGGCGAGGGTATCGCGGGAGGGGCGGATCTGGATGCACTGGAGTCGCTGGCGAATACTGTACGCGACGACATCACGGTCTTCGGTACCGTCCAGACCCTCGAGTACGCGGTACGCGGCGGCCGCGTGAGCCCGCGTGCGGCCGGCGTCATCGATGCCCTTCGCCTTAAACCGCTGATCGTCTTCGACTGCATGGGCAAGCCGGGCAAGGGGGGTGTCGCGGTCGGATTTCGCCGCGCTCTGCACGCTCTCGCCTCGCGGGTGGACAAGTTCGCTGCCGGCGCGCCGGTGCGTCTGATGATCGTGCACAGCGGCGCGGGGGAGTGGCCAGACTACCTCGCCCAGGAGCTGCGGCGCCTCTTCGGGGTAGCGGAGGTGCCGATCGTGCGCGCCGGTCCCGTGCTCATGGCGCACGTAGGACCGGGGTCGGTCTCGGTTGGTGTGCGGCGTCTGCGCGCGCCGTCGGCGTAGTTTCGCCGAGCATACACACCACCGCCACCACTGGCGTTGGATGCGATGTCATGGGGTAATACCTCGGTGTTTGTGTGCAGCGGACACGCGAGGACACCATGTATCACTGGACTTGGGACGGTTGGTGGGGTGGCTGGGTCATGGTCGCCGGCATGACCGTGTTCTGGCTCGCCGTGCTCGGCCTGGCAGTCTGGGTAATCCGTTCGGTCGTGATCGGCGGCCGCCGTGACGCCGGCGTGGCCGCTCCGCGTGACGCCGGCATGGCCGCTCCGCAAATCGTGCAGGCCACGACGGTCGGCGACGATGCCGTGGCGGTGGTGAAGCGTCGCTACGCCGCCGGAGAGATCGACCGGGACGAGTTCCTACAGAAGCTGCGCGACTTGGGAGCGCCGGGGCCGGAGGCATGAGCGGCCGCCGCAGGGCACGCGGTGGCCGCCGGTGGCACACCACCTGCCCTGCGGCATTGCCTGTACCGTCCGTGGCTGGGTACTACGGCCGGAGTAGCCAGTGGGCGCTAGGGCATCGACGGTTCCGGGTGCCCGCACCCGCGGGTGGTCGCGGCGACTGGCACGGTCACGTAATCTGACGTCCTGCGAAAGGAGCTCTGCGAAAGGAGGAGCATGGTTCGATCTCGGAGCCAGATGGAGATGGCTGAAGTGCGTATGGAAGGTGCCGCGGGCGTCACCAAACGAGTGCCCGTGCGGGCAGGGGATGGGTGGGATGGCTGGGCCATGCGGGTGTTCGAACTGGCCCCCGGTGGCTACACGCCGCGCCATTCGCACGACTGGCTGCACGTGAACCTGGTGCTCGATGGGCGCGGCACACTGCTGCTGGACGGAACGGAGCACGAGTTGAGCGTGGGGGACAGCGCTGTGGTGCCGGCCGGCCGCGAGCATCAGTTCAGGGCCGACAATGTGGGGTTCACTTTCATCTGCATCGTGCCGGAAGAGGGCGAGGGCTAGGCTCGTGTGCGACTACCTCCGGCGCGGCTCGCCTGCTCCGAGATTTTGGTGTGACGTATCGCCTGCTGATGCACGGTGGTCGGCTGTCGGCTGTACGCGGGTGCCGCAGCGCTCATGCGGCTGTGACGGCTACTAGGTTGGGTTGTTCGCGAAAGGAGAGGCGGTCCAGGATCTCGCGTGCCAGGGGGCCTGTGCGGATAGGGTAAACTGCGGCGGCCGCGGCTAGTGACCACGACCGCGAACAGAGTGCCACGATGGGGGTTACATGAGCGAAGATCAGGATCGTCGGGGGCGTGCGCGAGAGCTCCAGGAGACCTGCATCAACACCGTCCGTTTTCTCGCGGTAGATGCGGTCCAACGAGCGCGTTCCGGACATCCGGGGATGCCCATGGGCGCCGCCGCCATGGCGTTCGCGTTGTGGACTCGCCATCTGAAGCACAGCCCATCGGCGCCGGGGTGGCCCGATCGCGACCGGTTCGTACTCTCCGCTGGTCACGGCAGCATGCTTCTCTACGCGCTGCTTCACCTGAGCGGCTACGGCGTGACGCTCGACGATCTGCGAGCCTTTCGCCAAATCGACAGCCGCACGGCCGGACACCCGGAGTATGGCCTGCTCCCCGGCGTAGAGATCACCACCGGGCCGCTGGGCCAGGGGCTTGGCGCGGCGGTGGGCATGGCCATCGCCGAAGCTCATCTCGCGGCGCGCTACAACAGTGATGACCTCACGGTAGTAGACCATTTCACCTACGTCATCGCTGGAGATGGCGATCTCATGGAGGGGGTGTCCTCGGAGGCGGCATCGCTGGCGGGTCATCTCGGCTTGGGAAAGCTCATCGTTCTCTACGACGACAATCGTATATCGATCGAAGGTAGCACGGAGCTCACGTTCACGGAAGACCGTGAGGCGCGCTTCGCGGCGTACGACTGGCAGGTGCAGCACGTGGCCGATGGCAACGACGTCGACGCGGTCGACCGTGCGCTGGCGGCGGCCAAGGCAGAGACGCGACGGCCGTCTCTGATCTGCGTGCGCACGCACATCGGCTTCGGCTCTCCGGCTAAGCAAGACACGGCGGCCGCGCACGGCGCGCCTCTGGGCGAAGAGGAAGTACGGGCGGCGAAAGAGGCGCTGGGGTGGCCCGTTGAGCCGGCGTTCCTGGTGCCGGACGACGTGCTGTCGTTCTTCCGCCAAGCGAGCGCCGAGGGAGCCGCCGCCGAGTTGGCCTGGCGCTCGCGTATGGCGCGGTGGCGGCGCCTGCGGCCGGACCTTGCCGCGGAGTGGGACCGCGTGGCGCGCAGAGAGCTCCCCGACGGGTGGGATCAAGCTGTGCCGTCGTACGGGCAGCACGATGGTGGTGTCGCCACGCGAGTGGCGGCCGGGGCGGCGCTCAACGTGCTCGCCGCCGCGCTGCCGGAATTGGTCGGCGGGTCGGCTGACCTCGGCCCGTCGAACAACACGGGTATCGCCGGTGGCGGCGATCTGTCCAGTGACCATCCGGCGGGGCGCGTGCTGCACTTCGGGGTGCGCGAGCACGCCATGGCGGCCGCCTGCAACGGTATGGCGCTCCACGGCGACCTGCGCCCCTTCTGCGGGACGTTCTTGGTATTCGCCGACTATCTGCGTCCGGCGTTGCGCCTGGCCGCGCTCATGCGGCTGCCGGTGATCTACATATTCACGCACGACAGCATCGGGCTGGGTGAAGACGGCCCCACGCACCAGCCGGTGGAGCACCTCGCCATGCTGCGCGCCACCCCCGACGTGACCGTCATACGGCCTGCCGACGCCAACGAGGCCGTGGTGGCCTGGAAGATGGCGCTACGAGCCGACGGCCCCGTCTGCCTGGCGCTCAGCCGCCAGAAACTGCCGGTGATCGACCGCGCTGTCTACGCCGCCGCCGACGGACTCGAGCGCGGCGCGTACGTGTTGGCGGACACATCGGATGGAGAGGCGCCGTCGCTCATCCTGATCGCCAGTGGTAGCGAGGTTCAGTTGGCCTTATCCGCGCACCGCCGGCTGTGCGCCGAAGGACAGGCGGTGCGCGTCGTCAATATGGGGAGTTGGGAGATTTTTGAACGCCAAGAGGCGGCGTATCGCGAGCGCGTCTTGCCGGCACGGACGCCGCTGCGTCTGGCCGTCGAGGCGGGCAGTACCTTTGGCTGGGAGCGTTGGGTGGGCCTGGACGGAGCGGTGATCGGCCTCGATCGATTCGGCGCCTCGGCTCCCGCCCCGCAACTGTTCGAGAAGTTCGGGATTACCGCCGAGGCGGTATATGCGCGGGCGAGAGAACTGCTCGCTAGCTTCGGCGAAGACCGTTCCATTTGAGGACGGGCGGCGGCGGGGAGGTCCACTGAAGCGAGTGGTACGAGCCCGCGGATCCAGACAACGGAGATCGGTCGCTCGGCGACCGTCGACCACGGAGGAACGAGAGGGGATGGCTGAACCGGGAAGCGGTCGCGTACGGGAGCTCTGGGCACAGGGTCAGAGCATCTGGCTCGATTACATCAGCCGCGAGATGGTGGCGGGTGGCGGTCTGCGTCGTCTGGTAGAAGAGGTCGGTGTGCGCGGCGAGACCAGCAATCCGTCCATCTTCGAGAAGGCCATCGGCGGCGGCGATGCGTACGATGCTCAGCTCCGCGACCTGGCCAGGAAGGGGCTCGACGCGGAAGCAATCTACGACCGCATCGCCGTCGCGGACGTGCAGGCGGCGTGCGACGTGTTCCGGCCGCTCTACGATTCGACGGGCGGCGCCGACGGCTACGTGAGCATCGAGGTCTCGCCGCGCGCCGCCTACGATGCGGATCTCAGCATCTCCGAGGCGCATCGTCTTTGGGAGGCGGTCGGTCGGCCGAACGTCATGATCAAGATCCCGGGCACCGCGGAGGGCATTCCGGCCGTCCGCCGCTGCCTCGCCGATGGCATCAACATCAACATCACGCTGCTGTTCTCCTTGGCCCATTACACCGCGGTGGTCGAGGCGTTCATGCAGGCGCTTGAGGATCGCGCGGCCCGGGGGCAGGGTGTGGCCGGCATCGCCTCGGTAGCCAGCTTCTTCGTCTCTCGTGTGGACACGGTGTGCGACAAGCTCATCGAGGAACGCCTCGGCGAGGTTGTCGACGCGCGACAACGGCAGCTCTTGGAGGATCTCAGGGGCCGTGTCGGCGTGGCGAACTCTCGGGTTGTCTACGAGCGGTTCAGCGCGTTGGTATCCTCGCCCAGGTGGCAGCGGCTCGCCGCCCTCGGGGCGCGCCGCCAGCGCGTCCTCTGGGCGAGCACGGGGACCAAGAACCCTTCGTATAGCGATGTGCTCTACGTAGACCAGTTGATCGGCCCCGACACGGTGAATACGGTGCCGGAGGCCACGCTGCGGGCGTTCCTCGATCACGGTCGCGTACAGCGCACCGTAGATGCCGATGTGGAGCGAGCCCACGCCGACCTGGCGGCGCTCGCGGAGGTCGGCATCGACTTGGACCGAGAGACAGAGGAGCTGCAGCGGGAAGGCGTGCGTCTGTTCACGAAGGCTCACGACGGGGCGGTGCAGTCGGTGGAGGCCAAGCGAGTAAGGTTCGCCGCGGAGCAGGAATGAGCGAGATCGTCCCCGCCTCACTGCGGGAGCGTGTCCGCGCGCGTCTGCGGGCGTTTGCGGCAGACGATGTGGCTGGCCGGCTCTGGGCTCAGGACGCCACGCTGTGGAAGAGTGATCCCGGCCATCGAGCTACCATTGAGCGCTCGCTTGGCTGGCTGGATGTAGCCGAGCAGGTTCGCGACAGTCTGCCCGAACTGCTCGGCTTCGCCGCCGAGGTATCCGCCGAAGGGTATCGCGAGGCGGTGCTGCTCGGCATGGGAGGATCCAGCCTGGCGGCCGAGGTTTTGTCGTCCGCGTTCGGCGCCGCCGCCGGGTATCTCAAACTGACGGTCCTCGACACCACGGATCCTCGTGCCGTCGCCGCCGCCGACTCGCGGCTCGATCCGCAGACCACGCTGTTCGTCGTGGCTAGCAAGTCGGGCGGGACCACGGAGACGGCGAGCCTCCACGCGTACTTCTTCGAGCGACTGCGGGCGGCGGGTGACTCCGTGCACGCGGGGCGCCACTTCATCGCTATAACGGATGAGGGGACCGTGCTGCAGCGTCAGGCTGTGGAGCAGGATTTTCGCGCCGTGTTCGTCAATCCGAGCGACATCGGCGGGCGCTACTCTGCGCTCTCGTTCTTCGGCATGGTGCCCGCTGCGCTGGGCGGCATGGACCTCGCCGAGCTGCTCGGGCGCGCGGTGGTGGCGGCGGAGGACTGCGGGCCGGCGATGTCGGCCGCCGAGAACCCCGGCCTCGTCTTGGGCGCGGCCCTGGGCGAGTCGGCCCTCGCCGGTCGCGACAAGCTGACCGTGCTCGCCTCGCCCGGCATCGCCTCCTTCGGCGCGTGGGTGGAGCAGCTGGTGGCCGAGAGCACCGGCAAGGAGGGCAGCGGCATCCTGCCCGTGGACGCGGAGCCGCTGGGCTCGCCGGACGCGTACGGCGACGACCGCGTCTTCGTGTACCTCCGATTGAACGACGCGCCCGACGCGGCTCAGGACGCGCAGGTTGCGGCGCTCGAGGCGGCCGGCATACCGGTACTGCATCTGGAGATGGCCGACGCCTTCGACCTGGGCCGGCAGTTCTTCATCTGGGAGGTGGCGGTCGCTGTGGCTGGCGCCGTGCTGGGCGTCAATCCGTTTGACCAGCCGAATGTGCAGGAGAGCAAAGAGAACACGCGGCGCGTGCTGGCCGACCTGGCGGCGAGCGAGGAGGTCGCGACGCCGCGGGCGGCAGACGGTGGGCAGAGCGTGTTCGCGGTCGACGACGCGGCGCTCGTGCCGGCGCTGGCAGCTGTGGTGGCCGCCGTGTCGCCGCCCTCCTACGTGGCGTTCCAGGCGTGGGTCACTCCGTCGCCGGCGGCGTGGGCCGAGCTCACGACGCTCCGCCAGATGGTGCGCGATCGGCGGCACGTGGCCACTACGCTCGGGTATGGGCCTCGCTTCCTGCACTCGACGGGCCAGTACCACAAAGGCGGCTCCGTCGGTGGCGTGTTTCTCCAGCTCGTCGCGCGGAGTGAAGACGACCTGCCCGTGCCGGGGGTCGACTACGGCTTCCGGTGCCTGATCCACGCGCAAGCGCTCGGCGACATGCAGGCGCTCGCCGCCCGTGGTCGACGCGTGCTACGGGTAGAGCTCGGCGCCGATCCCGTAGCTGGATTGCGGCGCCTCATCCCCCTGGTACAGACCGCGCTGGGCGGATAGCGGGAGCGTGATCCCGGCCGAAAGGAGTCGCATGGACGTAGCGATGCTCGGATTGGGACGCATGGGGGCCAACATGGCCCGGCGGCTTTTGCGCGGCGGCCATCGCGTGGTGCTCTGGAATCGCACGTACGAGCGCGCCGTCGAACTCGCGCGCGAATCGGCCGGCGCGCCGGGCGCGGACGGCGGCCGCGCCGAGGCGGTGCGAGAGCTGGCGGACGTGCCGCGCGCGCTGCCGGCACCGCGCTTGGTGTGGCTCATGCTCCCGCATGGTGCCCCCACCGACGCCGCCATCGATACCCTCGTCCCGCACCTCGAGGCGGGCGATGTGGTCATCGATGGCGGCAACAGCTTCTACAAAGACGATATCGCGCGCGCCGAGCGGCTGGCACAGTACGGCATCCGGTATCTGGACGTGGGCACCAGCGGCGGCGTCTGGGGTCTGGAACAGGGCTACTGCCTGATGGTGGGCGGGGAGCGCGTAGCGTTCGAACAGGCAGAAGCACTGCTGCGCACGCTGGCGCCCGCAGGCGGCTACGTGCACGCGGGCGGATCGGGTGCGGGCCACTTCGTGAAGATGGTCCACAACGGCATCGAGTACGGGCTGATGCAGGCGTATGCGGAGGGCTTCGAGATCCTGCGGGCCGCGCCGTGGCCCCTCGATCTGGCGGCCATCGCCGCCGTGTGGAACCAGGGCAGCGTCGTACGCTCCTGGTTGCTCGAGCTGGTCGCAGACGCGTTTCGCAAAGACGCGGATCTCGCCGGCATAGAGGGGTATGTGGAAGACACGGGCGAGGGTCGCTGGACCGTGTCCCAGGCGATCGAAGCGGCTGTGCCGGCGCCGGTGATCGCGTTATCGCTGTTCGCCCGCTTTCGCTCGCGGCAGCCCGACTCGTTCGGCGCCCGGGTACTGGCCGCCCTGCGCAACGAGTTCGGCGGTCACGCGGTGCGTGTCAGAGAGGGTGGCCCGGATGGCGCGTCCTGACGGATACGCCCCAGTAGCCCCGTGCACCCTGGTGATCTTCGGGGTGACGGGCGACCTGACACACCGCAAACTCATGCCAGCGCTGTACGACCTCTCGTGCCACGGCGTGCTCCCGTCGCGGTTCGGCCTGGTGGGTGTCGGCCGGCGGGAGCTGAGCGACCAGGACTTGACGGCGCTGCTGCAGAAAGCCGTCGATGATCACTACGGGAGCGACCTCGTGGACGGCGCGGTCTGCGGCCGGGTGCTCCAGGCGCCCCAGTACGTGCAGGGGGAGTTCGACGACCCGCGTACCTACGATCGCCTGGTGCACACGCTGCGAGAGGTCGAGGACCAGCGTGCCGAGCCGGGCAACCGCATCTTCTACTTGGCCACGCCACCGAGTGCGTTCGCCGCTATCATTCAGGGCCTGGGAGATGCGGGGCTCGGCTCGCGCGGTGCGCGCGAGCCGAGCGGCGGCGAGACCGCCGACGTGCTCGCCACCGGCTCCACGGAGGGCGAGCACGGCTGGTCGCGCATCGTCGTCGAGAAGCCCTTCGGCAGCGATCTCAGCAGCGGAAGGGCGCTCAATCGCGTGGTGAGCAGCGTCTTTCACGAGGAACAGGTCTACCGCATCGATCACTACTTGGCGAAGGAGACCGTGCAGAACATCCTCATGTTCCGCTTCGCCAACATGATCTTCGAGCCGCTGTGGAACCGGCGGTACGTGGACCATGTCCAGATCACCGCCGCGGAGAAGCTTGGGGTGGAGCATCGCGGCGCCTACTACGAAGAGGCTGGAGCGCTGCGGGACATGATCCAGAATCACCTCATGCAGCTCTTCACCCTGACGGCCATGGAGCCGCCGGTGGCGTTCAGTGCCGACGCGGTGCGCGACGAGAAGGTGAAGGTGTTGCGTGCCGTACGCCCTATCGCCGTCGACCAGGTGAGCCGGTTCGCCGTGCGCGGCCAGTACGCTCCCGGTGTCATCGACGAGCAGTCCGTGAAGGGCTATCGGGACGAGGCGCGGGTCGCGCCGGGCACCCGTGTGGAGACCTACGCCGCCGTTAAGCTCTTCATTGACAACTGGCGCTGGGAGGGTGTCCCGTTCTACCTGCGTACGGGCAAGCGTCTGCCGCGCGACGTCACGGAGGTGGCCATTCACTTCAAGCGGCCTCCGTTCCTCCTGTTCCGCAAGGCCGAGATGCCGCTGGAGTCCGTGCAGCCGAACCTCCTCGTGCTGCGCATCCAGCCGGACGAGGGGATGAGCCTGCGGGTACAGAGCAAGGCGCCCGGCGAGGAGATCGGCCTCGAGCCGGTAGTGCTCGACTTCAGCTGGGGCTCCACGCTCGACGAGCTGCCGTTCAGCGCCTACGAGACGCTTCTCCTGGACGTGCTCACCGGCGACGCGACCTTGTTCAACAGAGACGACGAGACGGAGGAGTCATGGCGCATCATCGAGCCGATCCTGGGGGTCTGGGGAAACGACCGTCGTGAGGTGGAGACCTACGTCGCCGGCAGCTGGGGTCCCGAGGCGGCGGTGGTGATGCTCGCCACCGACGGCAGGGAGTGGCGACGTCCATAGGGCGGCGTCGCGAGGGTATGGCGGGTGCTCCGACGCCGGAGGTGCTTCCCGACGCCGCGGCGGTGGCGCGCCGCGCCGCCGAGTTGTTCCTGCGGGAAGCGCGCGACGCTGTGGACGCGCGCGGGTCCTTCGCCGTAACGCTCAGCGGTGGCTCCACGCCGCACGCGCTGTACCTGCTGCTGGCGGATGAGCCGTACGTATCCTCGGTGCCGTGGTCGCGAGTCCGCGTCTTCTGGGGGGACGAGCGCTGCGTGGCCCCAGGCGACGCGGCCAGCAACTATCGATTAGCTCAGGAGACCTTTCTGAACGCCGTTCCTCTCCCACCCACCCGCGTCCATCGCCTGCGCGGAGAGGCGGAGGATCCCGAGCAGGCTGCCCGGGAGTACGAAGCACTGCTCCGCGCTCAGGCGAGAGAGGCCGGCACGGCGCCCGGCGGTGTACCGCGGATGGATCTCATCTTGCTCGGCATGGGCGCCGATGGGCACACCGCCTCGCTGTTCCCGTACCGACAGACGTTGCGTGAGACCCGCCGCCTCGTAGTGGTCGACGATATCCCTGGCGTGGGACGGCGACTCACGGTGACCCTACCGCTGCTGAAGAGCGCCAGGCACATCGTGTTCGCGGCTGTGGGGCAGGAGAAGGCGGCGGCGGTGGCCGAGGTGCTCCAGGGGCCGTGGGATCCGCGGCGGCTGCCAGCTCAGGGAGTAGTACCTCGCTTCGGTCGCCTCACGTGGCTCATCGATCGTGCGGCGGCGGAGTGTCTGCGATCCCGCGTTTGAGTTACGGGTCAGAGTTCCGCGCCGCTGTGACGAACGGTGCGAGGGCGGGAGCGAGGTGACGTTCCCATGTCAGGCGCCCGGGATCCAGAAGGTGCGAGAGGTCGGCGAAGTGCTCGTTCGGGATATCTACTTCGAGGTTCAGATCAAGATAGAGAGTGTGGCACTGGCGAGCGGTGGCGGCCACAAAAGGCGTGTAGGTCTCACTGTCGATCGACCACGTATCGCCGAGCATCTCTTTGTTCCGCGGCACCTCGAAAAAGACAACCTGGAAGCCGCGGGCGCGGGCGGTTTCGGCAATCGCCCGGAGGAGATCCAGGTTGTAGCGCATCACGGCGTCTGGCTGCGGTGCTCGGTTGAGCGCGGCCTTTCGCACTGTGGCCACGTTCTGGGCCTTGCGTGCGTCGGAGAGCTGATTGGTACGGTCAAATAGGTGGAACTGGTAGTCGATCTTCCTCAGGCGAAGGCGGAGGAGGCTCTTGTGCCGGTAGCGCAACCAAGTTGACATGTAGTTGGCAATACCCGGGATGAGGGTGCGATCCCGTGGGCCAATCCCGTCGGTGCGCGCGGCGAAGGATCGTAAGCTGGGGCTTGCGAGCAGGAACTCGATACCCTGGAGCTGCCGTGCGGACAGCTGTGGCGAGATGCGGAAACGATAGCGGTTGAGGCCTACGGTCACCACAGCGGGACCCGGGGGCAGGTTGTCGACGATCGCCAGTGTCTCAGCCAGCGTCTGCTGTTTGGAGCCCATGATGTGCACTTCAGTAGGGATACCGGTGGTCGCCGACAGTGCGTCTGCCAATGTCTCGCCACTGCGGATGGATTCTCGTGTGGCCGAGCCGCCGATGTAGTACACGGGGAGGCGCTGCGGAGGGTGCGCACGCAGCTGTGCGATGAGGTACGCGATGTGCGTGTAGTCGTCTTTCGGCGAGCGCAGCAAGTGCCGTTCATCGATCGCGCGGTATGTACCACGCACGACGAGTCCTTGAACGACGAACAGCAGGACTGCGGCCAGTGCGGCGGCTGTCAGGAGCACCAGAGGGCTCGCGCAGCGCAGGCCGCGCAGAAACTGGGCGCGTCTGCCGAGCGCCATGCCACCTGCCGATGGGGGCGACGCCGGCTGCGACATCATGGTGTCCTCCATGGTCTCCGGCATTAGAACACCCGCTGCCCGAGCCAGATGAAGGGGCCAACGACGGCCCATACGAAAACCCGAAGCGCCTCCGGGAACCTTTGGGTGGCCACGAAGGAGTAGCCCAGGGCGACGAAGAGGAAGGTGACGACATAGCCCGATGGTCTCAGGAGGCGAGCCCACAGCGGTTGTCCCATTGCCCTCCAGGCTCTAGTCCGTTTCCGCTTCTGCTTCATCCACCACGAGACCACCACGAGGCCGGTGCCGTGGTAGAGGCCCCATGCTGTCCAATTGAGGTTTACGTAGTGCCACAGACCCATGACCAGCATGGTCGCGTAGAGACCGAGCCACGGTTTGCGCGTGAGGCCGAAGATGGGGAAGTACACGTTATTGCGGCACCAGCTGCTGAGCGAAATATGCCAGCAGCGCCAGAACTCCGCCAGATTGGGCCTCCAGAGCGGGCGGTCGAAGTTCTCCATGATGCGGAAGCCGAAGAGGCTCGAGAAGCCGATGGCGAGATCGGTGTACGCGGACAGATCCGCGTAGGCGCGCAGGAAGGCGACGACTACGAAGGCGGGGCCCCACGCGGGATGAACGAGAGCTTCGCCAAGATTGGCGGCGTGAACATCTCGCAAGAGGTCGGAGAACAAGATGGCAATGAGGAAGTCGACGATCACCGTCTTCTTGAAATAGCCCAGTACGATTCGCCGCAGGCCGCCGTAGAGGAGCTGCTTGTCGAAGTGCGAGGAGCGTTTCTCGTAGAAACCCTGGTACGTCTCGAGCGGCCCGGCCGGGAAGATGGGCAGGAAGAACATGAATGCGCCGAGGCGTACTAGCGAGCGGTCTTTCAGCGCTCCCCGTGCGTGGTCGAACACGTACTGCAAGAGGCGGAATGCGAAGTAGCTCAGCCCGAGGGGCATGATCAGTCGGCTGAGCACCCAGTCGTCGGGCGACCAAACGGCGGCGGCGATGTCGCGGCCGTACTTTCCGATGGCCAGGATGAGGATGGCCGCCGAAATGGCGATCACGAGTGCGGTATCGATCGTAAGGTGCCGCTTGTCCATGCAGTTGACCAGAGCCCATGACCCGGCGACGACCCCTGGGGCCACCACAGCGAAGACAGGGTGAATCGTCATCAGGACGCCCACGGAGGCGAGGAGTAAGAAGAGCAGGCGATGTTGGTCCTTTTTGAGGACGAGCCAGTAGAAGGGCACGGAGAACGCGGCCGCGGGCAGAAGATAGATGGAGAAGTAGATGCTCATGAGCGCGTCAGCGTCAGCCCGTTGCGGTGAGAGGCCGACCGTTCCAGTCAGATTGGCTCAATCGCGGGGACCCTCGAGGAGCGCCAAGAGCTCTTGCCTGATCACCTTTCCCGAGCCGGTACGAGGGATTGATATCACCGGAATAATGCGGCTGGGCAAGGAGGAGGCGGGCAGGTGTTCGCGGAGCGCACGGAGGAGCTTGCCGCTGCGTGGCGCGTAGCCCTCGCGCGGGACGATGAAAGCGATCGGGGTGTGGCCGAGGAACGGATCCTCGATGGCCAGCACAGCGCAGTCGAGGATATCGTCGAGAGTCCCCATGGCCTGCTGGATCTGGACGGTAGAGACCTTCTCTCCACCGCGTTTGAACACATCGTCTTTGCGACCCTCGACCCAGACGAAGCCGTCGGCGTCCACGTGGCCGTAGTCTCCTGTACGAAAGCCGTGTGAGCCAAGGGCGGCGGCGGTAGCCGCCGCGTCGTCCAAGTACTCGGTCATCACGAGCGGCCCCTGTACGTAGAGCTCTCCTACCTGCCCCGGATGCAGGGCCTCTCCTGTGCTGTTACGGGCCACGACCCGCATATCCGGCAGTGGCCGGCCAACCGAGCCAGGCCGACGGTCACTCTGCTCTGGCGAGAGTACACAGAGTCGTCCGGAGACCTCGGTGAGCCCGTACATGTTGAACAGGGCGACGTCGGGCAGATGAGTATGTGTTTTGGCGAGCGTGTTCATCGGCAGGTGGTCGCCGGAGCTCACCCAGAACCGCAGGCCTGGGGTGCGCACGGGTGTGAGCAGGGGGTCGACCACGCGGATCAGGTGTGCCGGTGCACCGCCAAAACCCGTGCACCTTTGGGCGAGCAACCGGTCCAGCAGGGCCTCGCCGAAGAAGAATCCCGTCTCGCCTACGGTGCTGGCTCCGGCAGCCATCATGGTGAGGAAGTGGCAGATGCCGCTGGTGTAGTAGGCGGGCGTGTTGATGAACAGGCGGTCGTCTGTACGCAACTTCAGTGCGGCCGCCACACGGCGAGCGTTCCCAGTGATGGCGGACAAACGCTGGCAGACTCCCTTCGGCATGCCAGTGGTGCCGGAGGTGAAGAGAATCATGGCCACGTCGCCGCCACTCACTGGAGTGAACTCAGGTGGCGACGTTCGGGGGGCCGCGGTTGTGATGACGGCGGCCGGCGTGTCGGTTACCGGCGGTGCGATGTACGGGTCATGGAGGAGCAGGCGTGGCTGCGAACGCTCGATCAGCGAGCGGGAAGAGACGGCCGGGAGAGCGGTGTTGATGGGGACAGCGACGCCTCCCGCCAGCCATACTCCCAGCATGGCGATGAAGAAGGAGTCGTATGCGTCCGCGTACAGCGCTACTCGGTGCCCCGCCTGCACTCCGTGCTCCCGTAGCAGCGTGACGATGCCGCTCGTGTGTGCGAGGAAATCGCCATAGCTGTAGGCGCGCTCCGCAGTGACAAGCAACTCGACCGTCGGGCGGTGGTGGGCGGTGTTCACGAACAGGCTCAGCAGGGGATCGAGCGACCGCTGTGGATGATCTTGGGCTCCGCTAGAACCCCACATAGCGGAACTCCGTGAGACCTAGGCCGCCGAGGGCGACGAGCACCAACGCCATGAACACGAGGGTCCAAAGGAGGCACTGAACAGTCAAGCCGGCCACGTACCACGGCGTCGGATGTTGGCGGCGGCTCTTCCCGGCGCGCGCCGGGGTGAGGCTTATCCACCTGTCACGGGGTTGCATTCCTCTTCCTCTCCAGGAAGGCCACGATGAGACTGACGCTGTCGAGGTTCTCGTACGAGATGTCCATGGGGCCAATGCGTACCGCGAACCGTTGTTCGAGGAAGAGGATCAAGCTCGTGAGGCTGAGGGAATCCAGGAGCTTGGTGCGAAACAGCGACGTGTCTGCCTCGACGCGTTCGCCGTTGAGAAGCTCATCGCAGATGTACTCGGTGATGATGGCGGCATCCGACATGGTGCTCTGTCCTCCTGGATTGCCCGCTTGACGCCTCCACTCTCTTGCGTTGGAGGTCCGCGTTAGGGCCGGGTCCCTGATGTGTAGTCGAACGTCATGGGGCTGTGGAAATGCAGTGTTTGTATGCCGGTCTGCACGAGCTTGGCGACTGTGAACACCCGCTGCGCGACCTGAAACCCCTGTTCGAGGCCCCACTCGTCGGTCAGGATGTGGTTTCGAGCGCTAGCCCAACCCATGGCACCGTACTGGCATGTTTGATCGCCGTTGCCGACGACCAAGCACCCGTTGCGTATCAGCGGCAGCCACGTGGAGAGAATGGTTGTTTCGGCGCCGCCCGAGCGACGCGCGGCGATGGCCATAACGCCAGCTACGCGGTTGGCGAGGCGAAAGTCCTGGTGGCGGAGCACCCGGGTGCGCATGATGAACTTCGAGAAGAGATCTGAGGGCAAACCGAAGTAAACTGGAGTAGCGACGATGAAGCCGTGAGCAGCGACCATCTTGTCGAGGACTCCCTGCACATCGTCGTCCTCGGCCCTTATGCACGGGATGTGGCGACCGTCTCCCTTACTCTTGCCGCATACGTCGCAGTCGTCGCAGGGCTCAACGTGCAGCTCACGCACGTCTATCGTCTCGCATTCCACTTCGCCAGGGTAGGTTGCAAGGAGGCGGTCAAAGGAGGTGCGCAAGAGCGCGGAGCTGTTGCTGTTCTTGCGAGGGCTAAAGCTCAAGCCGAGCAGCCTCATGACCATGGTCCCTCTCCTTCTGGCGTACGGCTGACGGGGTGCTGTGGCGCTCATGAGCCCCGTACTCACGCACAGCAGTGGCTGTGGGTGCCCCTGCGAACGATTGTGCAGCGGAAGTATGACCGCATAAAACAACAGAGGCCCCGTAGCCTCGGCTCATAGGATAGCATAGCGTCAGTAGCCGCCGACCCTGGCTTAATCATCAATGGCCACATTCGGTGATCGCCGGATAAGCCAGCGGATAGGCGGCGCCTTCGCGTCTCCCAGCGGCTTCGCGCGCTGGCCCCTGGTCGTTGCCTCGTGCTGCGTCGGTGACTTTTGGCCTGCTCAGCGTGTTTTCTTCGCGGGCAAAGGTGGTACACTGCTCAGGCAAGCCAGGTGGTCGCGGCACCCTGGCGTGCCCCTCGTACTACCGTGGGGCAGGCGGGGTGTCGAGGAAAGTCCGGACACCGCAGAGCAGGGCGCTGGATAGCATCCAGCCGGGGAAACCCGAGGGAAAGCGCAACAGAGAGCAGACCGCCAGCGGCCATCGGCGAGCTCGTACGAGGCCCGAGGATGGTGCGGGCAAGGGTGAAACGGTGGGGTAAGAGCCCACCAGCGGCCCTGGCGACAGGCCGGCTCGGCAAGCCCCGCCCGGTGCAAGACCAAATAGAGGAGCGTTCGAGGGTTGCTCGCCCGATGCTCCCGGGTATCGGTCGCATGAGCCGCGCGGTAACGCGCGGCCGAGATGGATGACCACCCGCGACAGGATCCGGCTTACAGGCTTGCTAAAGGGGAGGCCCCGCGACTCGGGAAGAGTCGCGGGGCCTCCCCCATTGTTCTCCCGCGGCGCGATGCACCCGGCGTCGTCGCGAGCGACGCGATGGAGTGCCGGGCGGGGTAAGCTACTCGCATGCGCAACGCATCGGGCACCACGCAGAGCACCAACGACCGCGAGGTTCGCGACCTGATCGATCGATTCGAGTTACTGCCTCATCCCGAGGGCGGGTACTATCGCGAGACGTACCGCGCCGCGTCGCACGTGTGTACGTCCAGGGGCACACGCTCCTCGGCCACGGCCATCTTATTCCTGGTGACGGTGGAGCGACCAAGCCTGTTTCACCGGCTGCTGTCGGATGAGCTGTGGCTGCACCACGGCGGCGCGCCGCTCGAGCTGCTGTTGCTGTCCGGCGGTACCGGAGCGCGCCGCCTCCTCCTCGATAGGGTCCAGAGCGGTGCCGGTGGCGAGCAAGCCGTGCCACAAGCGTGTGTGCCGGCGGGGGTATGGCAGGCAGCTCGTGTGAGACCCGGGGGATGCTCGTGGGCGCTCGTCTCCTGCTTGGTGACGCCGGGTTTCGAGTTCGCCGACTTCCGGGTCGCGGGGCGCACGGAGCTTCTGAAGAGCTGCCCCGACGAGGGGGAGCTGATCGCGGCCCTCACCGCACCGTAGCGGCGTATGCGCGGTGAGGGCTCGGCCTGTCGAAGCTCTATGGTTGAAGGTCGCGATGGCTGCGCATATCCTTCGGAACACCTCTTTGGTAACTGGAAGGAGCCTGCATGGCTCGGCCGCTGACAGCGCAAGAGAGGCTGCGGTATCCCTGGGCGAGTTGCATCAACGACTACGTCCCAGTGGGTCGCCTGCGGAAGGTGGGGCTGGCTGCGGGTGTCGGCGGGCTGTGCGTGTTCTCGGTCGGCATCCTCGGCATCTACATCTTCACCTCTCACCTGAACACCGAGAACGGCCTGCCCGCCGGACCGGTTGAATGGGTCGTTTACGTGCTCGGCTGGCTCGGTATGGCGGCGGGATTTGTGCTAGGGGGTATCGGCGCTTTCACGGCTGTTCGCCGTGCGGCTCGCGCGGCTTTGATGTGGTCGGTGGCGGCCATGGCGCCGACCGTGCTGTGGCTGTTCGTGTGGGTTGTGACGCACTGATGCAGCCACCGGAGGCGGGCTGGCGTGCGCCGTTCGCTCACACCCCTGAGGTTACCGTCTGGCGCGATCGGTAAGCTAGCCCCATGGGGTATCTCTACACCGGTGATCTGGGAACACTGGAGGCCGCGCTCACCGCGGAGGTCCAGGCAGTCCGCGAGCGGGATGCGCTCGCTCCGGTCACTCTGATCGTCGGTTCCGCCGCGCTGGCCACGTACCTCTCCTGGTTGCTCGCCGAGCGGCTCGGTGGCCACGCGAACGTGCGCGCGATTACCATCTATCGGTTTGCTCTCGACCTCGCACAGCGCAGCGGGCTGCGTGCCGATCACGTGCTCACAGACGAGGCTCGCCTGCGTCTCGGCGAGCGGGTTGTCGCCAGTGTGACCGCGTCGCCGGAGAGCTCGTTCGGGTCGCTGCGAGGTATGCCGGGTCTGGTGCCCGCGTTTCTGCGCAGCATCGAGGACCTTCGTGAGGCGCGAGTGCCGGCCGACAGGCCGTGGGACGGCTGTGGCGAACGGGTGGCCGATGTGCGCCGCGCTCTCATCGCTTACGAGGCGGCGCTGCACGAGGCCGATGCGGCTGATCGCGCGGGGGTGTACGCGCGCGCGGCGCGGGCGCTGCGCGCGCGTACACCCCACGGGAGCATCTCCGAGCGCGGCACCCGCGTGGCGAACGATGGCGACGTTCTCGCACTCCCCGCCGTAGCGTTCGTTTACGGCCTGTACGATCTGCCGGAATGCCAGCGCGAGCTGCTGGCCGCCCTGGCCGGCGTGTGTGAGACGACGGTCTTCCTGCCTTCCCCGCAGGACGGGCAGGGCTACACGGCCTCGGGGTGGCGCTTCTTCGCTGAGCTCGGCCTGCGGGCGAATGCTCTGCCGGCGACGGCGTTGGCGGCGGCAGAGCTCGTGTCTGTGGGCGACGACGAAGACGAGCTGATCGAGGTGGCGCGCGCGCTGCGCCGGTCGGCTGGCGAGGGTCGGCGCTTTCACGAGATCGCCGTGGTGACGCCGGGTGAGCAGCGCGCGGAGCACATCGCGCGCGGCCTCCAGGCGCTGGGGTTTCCCGTGGCACGCCGGCTGCCCCCGTCGAGCGGTGGCTGCGTGTCGCTGAGGAGCCTGCTGGAGGCGGCTTTTCCCGCTGCTGGGGAGGCGTGGCAGCGAGCGGCGCTCCTCGCGCACGCGCAAGCCATGGTCGCGGCGGGGGTGCTTCGTGGCGACGAGGTCGCCAGGTGGGCAGAGGAGTCACGTCAGGCCGGGGTAGTGGCTGGCGATGACTGGCGACGGCTGCGGCGCCGGCGGGCGGCCGTGGACGGGCTCAGCGCCTTCGTGGGCCGGGTACAGCAGGCGGTGGCCGGCCTTCCCGCCGTGGCGCCGTGGGATCAGATGGCCGCCGCCTTCGTCCGCCTCGCTCACGAGGTGTGCGCGGTGTCGCCCGACGATCCCGCCGTGCTCGCGATCACGGAGCTGCGTCGCTGCGCGACGGTCGAGGAGGCTGTCTCGGTGGCGGAGGCCGCTCGCGTGATCGGGGAGCGACTCCGCGGAGTACGCGAGTCTTGCGGCGCGGTCGCGCGGTGCGGCGTGGCCGTGCTGACGCCACACGAGCTCCGCGGGCTGCGCTTTGCCGAGGTGCACTTCACCGGGCTGTGCTCCGGTGGCTTTCCTCCCTCGCGCGGTGGCGATCCTCTCCTCTGTGATCGGGAGAGGGAGCGCCTGGCGCGCCGCTTCGCGGTGCATCTAGCGGAGCCGGGCGGAGGAGAGTCCGAGGCGGATACGCTGTTCGCGCTGGCTCGCCAGGCTGCCCTGCGCTCCTTCGTCGGCTACGTCCCTCGTCGGGACGCCACTGGCGCGGAGCGCCAGCCCGCGCGCGCGGCGGTCGAGCTCGCAGAGGAGCTTACCGGCCGCACCGTCGCGGCCGAGGACTTCGTCTGCCCGCCGCCCGCCGTCGCGGGTTTGCGGCGGGCGGCTTCGGGCCCTCAGCCGCTCGCGGGCGGCGCGGTCGACGTCGTCGGCGCGCCCGCTGACCTGCGCGACCTAGATGTGGCCCTGCTGCTGACGCTCTCGCAGAGCGCGCACCGCCGCGGCGCGGCTACGGCTCCGCGGCGGTATCTGGAGCGCGTGTGCGGCGCGCCCACCGCGCGGCGGCTCCTCGGCCGACGGTTGAGCGGCGTGTTCGCCGGAGCGCTGTCGTGGGACGGCGTGTTCTACTCCCACCGTGCTCGCCAGAAGCTCGCGGCCACGGCGCGGCCGGCAACCCCACAGGCGCCCACGGCGCTCCAGCAGTATCTGGAGTGCCCGTTCGCGTACTACGTGCTCTACGTGCTGATGATCGAGCCGCTCGAGCCCGCCGACCCGCTGGTGGAGACCGATCGACGCGAGGTGGGGAGGATCGTCCATCGCGTGCTCCAGCGGGTGTTCTCGCGGGTGCGCGACGGAGCTGGGCGAGAGGAGGCGGTGAGCATGGTACCGGCTCTGGTCGCCGAGGAGTGTCGCGTGGCGGAAGAGCGCGGCGCTCTGGGTATGCCGCTGGTGTGGCGCATCGAACAAGCGCGGATGGCCGAGGATCTCTCGCTCGCGGTCGCGCAGGATCCCGTGTGGGCGGAGCCGGAAGGGCCGCAGCCGTGGCTGCTGGAGAGCGTGTTCGGCGAGCAGGCCCCCGCGGTTTCGCTGGAGCTTCCGGATGGCCGCACGGTGTCGTTCCGCGGCCGCATCGATCGGGTGGACCGCGGCGCCGACGGTCGCCGGCTGCGCGTGCTCGACTACAAGACGGGGAGGGGGAGAGGCGAGCAGGAGCAGGTGGAGGCGGGGCGCAACGTACAGCTCCCCGTCTACCGGTTGGCGGTGCGTTCGCGGGCGGAAGGGCGGCAGGCCGCCGACGTCTCGTGCGCCTTCCGCATGGTCACGCGGCGGCGGGAGCTCGCGGAGGTCGTGCTGCCGGCAGATGAGGCCATGGTGCTCGAGCAGCTCGCCGACACGGTAGACGGCATCCTGCGCCTTGTGGAGGCGGGCGTGTTTCCACGGCTCGCCTGGAGCGAGCGGTCGTGCGACTGGTGCCCTGTGGCGTATGCCTGCGACGAGCTGAAGCTCACGCAGAGGCGCAAGCGCGCCCACCCGGCGTTCGGCCGCCTGGCGGCGCTGCGGCGGCCATGGTCTGCGTCCGCGGTGGAGTCGTCGTCGACGGGGGGGCAAGCAGAGGGGGCCACGGGTGCGTGAGCCCTGCGACCAGGCCGCTCGTACGCGCGCGCTGAGCGATCTGCAGACCACCTTCCTGGTGGAAGCCGGGGCCGGCACGGGCAAGACGAGGCTCCTGGTAGAGCGGTTCGTGTCGTGTCTCCTGGCCTGCGGGTCCGTACGCCGCGTGGTGGCCATCACCTTCACGGATAAGGCGGCCGGCGAGCTCCGCCTGCGCGTGCGAGCCAGGCTCCGCTCGCTGGTTGAGCGCTCGGAGCCGCGGTCGGAGCGGTGGTGTGTTCTGCGCGAGGCGCTCCGCGACATCGATCAAGCGCCTATCTCGACTATCCACGCCTTCGCGGCGCGCCTCCTGCGGGAGTCGCCTCTGGAGGCGGGCGTGGACCCCGCGTTCAAGCAGCTCGACGCACTCGGCGGACGATTGCTGTTCGACCGGCTGTGGGACGAGTGGCTGGCGCTGGTGCTCCAACCTGAGGCGGAGGGGCACGCGGCAGCAGGAGATGGGGCGCTGGCCACCAGCCGGGAGGCTGTGAGTACGCTGCTGGAGGCGGGAATGGCCGTCGGTGTCCTGTACGCCGCGGCCCGGCGCCTGTTCAGCGACCGGTTCGACTTGCGAGCTGGCGATCCCCCGGGAGGGGCGAGTGGCCTAGCCGGAGCGCGGCAAAGCCTCCTCGCCTCCGCCGATGAGCTCGTGCTGGCGTTGGAAGAGCAGACGGCATTCGCCTGTGCGATGTGCGGCGATCACGAGGACAAGGGCTTTCTGGCGGCGCTCGACTGTGGCGCGCAGGCCGACAGGGTGCGCGGGGCGCGGCAGGGCAGTATCCACCGGCTGGTGGCCGCCGTGGCATCCCTGCCCATGGTCTCTCCAAAGGCCGGGGTAGCCAAGAACTGGGGCGGTAAAGAGGGGAAGGATGCTTTCCAGGAGCGCTGTGCCGCCGTGCGGGCGCTGAGGGAAAGCATCCTCGAGGAGTACGGTGCCGCGCTGGCCGAAGACATCCTACGTACAGCGCGTACCTTCGGAGAGTGGGCGGCTCGCGCGCAGCTCCAACGCGGCTATCTGGACTTCGCCGATCTCCTCGGCCGGCTGCGCGATGCCTTGCGAGTCCATCGAGGTCTGCGGGAACGCTGGCAGCAGGCGTTCGACTACGTCCTCATCGATGAGTTCCAGGACACCGATCCGCTGCAGGCCGAGATCGTCTTGCTGCTGGCGGAAGACGGCGCGCGCGCGGCGGATTGGCGCGAGGTGGCCCTCAAACCGGGCAAGCTCTTCGTGGTCGGCGACCCCAAGCAATCCATCTACCGCTTTCGCCGCGCCGACATCGGCATGTACGACGACGTGAAAAGCCTCATCCTGCGCAACGGTGGCGAGATCCTCTCGATCAGCCAGAACTTCCGTACCGTACCGTCCGTTGTTACGTGGGTGAACCAGGTGTTCGAGACGGTCATTGGCGAGGACGCGGCACCGCGCCGCCAGCCGGAGTACGTGCCGCTGGCGGCGTTTCGGCCGGAGCCGGAAAGCCTCGCCGCCGCGCCGGGAGATGCGGCGCCTCGCGTGGCCGTGGTCTGCGGCCCTTCCGTCGAACCGCGGGCGGAGGAGCTGCGCCGCGCCGAAGCCGAAGCCCTGGCACGGCTGCTGATTCAGGGCATCCGGGAGCAGGGGTGGTCGGTCCGTGAGCGCGAGTCCGATGCGCTGCAGGGTAGCGGCGAGCAGTGGCGGCCGGCGCGATGGGGCGATGTGGCCGTGCTCATCCGGGCGGCCATCGATCTCAGCGCGCTGGAACAGGCGCTGCGCGAAGCGGGCATCCCGTACCGAATCGAGGCGGGCAAGATGTTCTACCGCCGGCGTGAGGTACGCGACACCCTCTTGGGCCTCAGGGCCGTGGCCGATAGTGCCGATCCGCTGGCCGTGTACGGGGCGCTGCACTCCACGCTGTTCGGCTTCGAAGACCAGCGTCTCTACCTGTTCCACGTCGCCGGAGGGCGGTTCGACTACTTCGCGGAACAGCCGTCGGGTGCCGACGCGGAGATCTGCGCGGCTCTCGCCACCCTGCGCGCCGTGCACGAGAGCGCGCACGGCCGTCCGATCGACGCGATCCTGGACGATCTGCTGCGGCGGACGTGGGCCTTCGAGGCGGCGGCGGCGTGGGGGGACCGCGCCGGCCAGGCGCTGGCCAACCTCCGCAAGTTGCGGCAGGTGGCACGCGCGTTCTCGACCGAGGAGGGGGTCACCTTGTCGACGTTCGTGAAGTGGGCGCAGGAGCAGGGGACGGCCGCCGCGGAGATCGAGTCGACCGTGGACGACGGGGGGGACGAGGTCCGCGTGCTCACCGTGCACGGCGCCAAGGGGCTCGAGTTCCCCATCGTGGTGATCGCCGACGCCTGGTCGCGTGCCGGCGGTGGCCGAGACGAGACGCGCGTGCTGTTCGACCGGCGTCGCGGGCGCTGTGAACTCTCCTTCAGCCTCGCGCGAGCCGCTTCGCCAGATGAGCGGGCGGCGGGCAAGCTGCCGGCCGCGAGCTCGGCGTACGCCGAGCTCGCGGAGGCCGAGAAGGCCATGGAGGCCAGCGAGCGGCGCCGGCTGCTCTACGTGGCGGCTACGCGGGCCATGGATCTGTTGGTGATCATGCTTCCGGGCTGGCCGAAGAACGGCAGCGGCTCGCTGCTCGAGCCGCTGCGGAGCTGGCTGCCGGACCCGGGGGGCGTGGACCGTCAGCACGTGCAGGACGGCGCCGTGATCCTGCCGGCGGGAGAGGGCGCCGCGCCGCGCGCCGAGTCGGGAGAGCCGGGCGATGAACGCGGCGCGCTCGCGCTGCGGGAAACCTGGCGTCGGCGACTGCAGGAGGTCACGAGCGCGGCCGCTCGTCCGCGGGCGGTGGTCTCGCCGAGCTCCATGGAGGACCTCGACCTCGGCGAGGCCGAGGTGCCGAGCGGCCACGAGCGCGCTTCGCTGGCCGTGGCGCGGCGCGCGGCGCTCGCTGCCGGCGCGACGGTGCATCGCATCATGGAGGTCGTATCGCTTGGAGTGCCGGATGCCGTCCGTGTGCCGGCGGAGATCGCCGAGCAGATGGAGGCGCTGGCCGTGGCGGCTGCCGAGGACCTCGTGGCGGAGGGCAGCACGGTACAGGCGCGCGCATGGGTGGAGCAGCTCGTGGGCATGGCGCAGGGCTGCTGGCTCAGCGTGCCGGTCCGCCATGCCGCCGCCTCGCCGCGCATGTTCCGCGAGGTGCCGCTCTGCGCGCGGATCGACGACGGCTCGGCGAGTGAGCCCCTGGTGCTCCAGGGTTTCTGCGACCTTCTCTACGAAGCGCCGGACGGCTGGGTGGTGGTAGATTACAAGACCGATAGCGTTCCAGATGAGGCGCGCGTCCGTCGGCGGTACGAACTGCAGGCTGGAGGCTACGCGCTCGCCGTGCGGCAGGCCACTGGCCGGCGCGTGCTCCGCGCCGCCTTCGTGATGGCTGCCGCCGGCTCATCCACGCGTCCGGCTCCGTACGTGGAGTTCGCTGTTACACAAGAGTTGCTGAGGAGAGCTCGGGAACGAGCGGCGCAGAGGGCCAACGATCTTCCCCAGCGGTTGGAAATGGAGGGGAAGTACGGTGGTTCACTGGCTCTGGGAGAGGCGTAGGCAAAGCGGTAGCCCGAGAGGGAGTCGAGACTGCTCGCGGGAGGGACGTGCCGGAGAGGCGTGTTCGCTGCGCTCGTCTGGTACCGCGCGCTCATCGCGCGCGTCTACGGCGGTGGCGAGCGGCGCCTTGGCGCTCTTGGCGATCATCTGGGGTTACAACTGGGTGGTGATGAAGGTAAGCCTGCGCTTCTCGGAGCCGCTCACCTTCGCCGTTCTCCGTACGCTCCCCGGCGCGGCGGCGCTGTTCGCCGCGCTCATCGTGCTGCGTCGGCCCCTCCGCCCGCCCGCCATTGGCCTCACCACGATCGTGGGGCTGCTGCAGACCACCGGTTTCGTCTGTCTCTCCCTGTGGGCTCTAGAGAGCGGTGGGGCGGGGAAGATCGCCGTGCTCACCTTCACCATGCCGTTCTGGCTGTTGGTGATCGCCTGGCTCTTCCTGGGTGAGGGACTGCGAGGAAGCGAGTGGTGCGCCACGTCCATGGCGCTCGTCGGTTTCCTGCTGATCCTGCGCCCTTGGGAGCTGCGCGGCTTGACGACGACGCTGCTCGCCGTAGCGGGGGGCTTGTTGTGGGCGATCGGTTCGGCGCTCGTCAAAGTGATCCAGCGCCGCCACCACGACGTCGATGTGCTCTCCCTCGCGGCCTGGCAGATGATCCTCGGCTCGCCACCTCTCCTCGTGATCGCGCTGTTCACGTCCGCTGGCTCGCCGGTGTGGTCTGGGGCGTTCATCTGGTCTCTGGTGTTCAACATCGTGGCGGTCACGGCGCTCGGGTGGTACTTGTGGCTGTTCATCCTCCGCGCCATGCCGGCCGGTATGGCCGGGTTGAGCACACTCGCGATCCCCGTCATCGGGGCCGCTTCCGCTTGGATCCAGCTGGGCGAACGACCGGCGGGAGCTGAGCTCGCGGGAGTCATCATCATCTTCGCCGCCCTGGCTGTCGTGACAGCCCGGGGCCTCGATCGGCGGAGATGCTGACGGCCGCTCGCCCTCACGGCGCGGCGTTGACTGCATGAATGCGATACATGAATGTGTTGACGCGCGCCTTCGCACACCCTAGCATTTGACCGGCCAGCGGAGAGGCTGGCGATCCGTCGCGCCGACAGGGGGGTCAACGGAGACGGCGATAGTCTTTTCTGCGCGGTGGTCGGCAGTGCTCACCTCGCCTCCGTTCCCTTCCCGTGATCGCGTTTCCTGGGAGGCGCATCCGGGCGGCATCTTCCGAGTGGTTCGGGGTCTACGCGAACCATAACTCTGCAGGATGTACGTCATACGTCTACTTCACGCGATGGGAGTGAGCGTACTTCGGGGATGGGGAGACGGATCTGGGCAATCCAATCGCCAGAGGAGGGGGCATGATCAAGGTTGTGGAGTGGGGCACCGGCGAGATGGGCCAGGGCTTGCTCCGGTTCATTTTGGATCGACCGCAGGACGTGCAGCTGGCCGGTGTTATCGTCACCAATCCGGCCAAAGACGGCAAGACGGTCGGCGAGCTGCTCGATTGCCCGTGCGATACGGTCATGTCCACCGACTTCGAGAAGGTGCTGGCCGAGACGCAGCCGGATGTGGTCACTATCTGCACGCAGAGCAACCTGCACGAGATCAGCAGCCAGGTGCAGCCCGCCGTACGGGCGGGCGCGGACGTCATCTGCATCGCGGAGAAGCTCAGCTACCCCTGGGCCTCCGATCCCGAGTGGGCGGCCGCTCACGACGAGTTGGCGAAGCGGCACAACGTCTCCATTCTGGGCACGGGCATTAACCCCGGCTTCATGCTCGACGCGCTCATCGTCATGTGGAGCAGCGTCTGTCTGCGCATCGATTCCATAAAGGCCACGCGCGTCAACGACCTCTCGCCGTTTGGCCCGACCGTGCTGCATGGCCAGGGTGTGGGTACAACCGTGGAGCAATTCACCAAGGGGATTGCCGATGGCAGTATCGTGGGGCACATCGGCTTTCCCGAGAGCATCATGCTGATCGCTCGCGCGCTGGGGTGGAGCATCGACCGCATCGAGGAGGTGCGCGAGCCGATCGTCACCCAGGTAGAGCGCAGCACGCCGCACGTTCACGTGGCGCCGGGCGACGTGGCTGGGTGCAAGCACGTCGGGCGAGGCTACGTGAGGGACGAGCTCAAGATCGAGCTCATTCATCCGCAGCAGATCCATCCGCATCTCGCCAACGCGGAGACTGGCGACTACATCGAGATCCACGGTGACCCCAACGTGAACATGACCAACAAGCCGGAGATCCCGGGGGGCAAGGGCACGTACGCCAGCAGCGGCAACTACATCCCGCTCATGAAGGCCGCGCCGGCTGGCATCTTGACGGTGGTCGACATGCCGCTGCCGCGTTTCTGGACGCCCACGGCCTAGAGAGGAGCGAGGATGCCGGATACACGGACAGCGCAGCCAGGGAGCTGGGTCGAGGTGGAGTGCACCCTGCTGGAGCCCGCCGATCGCAGCAAGAACCTGCCGCCCGATACCGCCGAACAGCCGCTGCGCATGTGGGTCAAGGGCTTTCTCCAGACTGAGGCAGAGATAGGCCAGCAGGCCATGGTGGAGACCATCACCGGCCGGCGAGTGATCGGGACGCTCACGGACATCGATCCCGGCTACTTCCATACGTTTGGCCGGCCGATCCCCGAGCTCGCGCACGTCGGCAGAGACCTGCGCGAGCGTCTGGCGGCCTATCGAGCGGCTGCTCCTGGCGCGAAGGGCGGTGCGTGATGGCCACCCGTTTCGACGAGATCATGAGCCGCCGCGGCGAGATCATGCGGCGCGCGCTCGGCATGGACTACGCGCAGTTCGAGCAGAGCCCCATCGCGTTCGACTACGAGGGCATGATGGCCGACCACGGCTACAGCCTGGCCGACATCAAGGCCATCCAGGCGGCGGCCGGCGTCGGCGATACGCCGCTGCTCGAGTTGCGCAACCTCACCGACCTGGTGCGGTCTGTCAGCGCGCCGGGCAGGGGCGCACGCATCTTCGTAAAAGACGAGGCGGCCAATCTGGCCGGCGCCTTCAAGGACCGCCGCGCCAGTATGAGCATCCACGTGGCCAAGGAGAAGGGCTACGAGGGCGTCATCGCCGCGACGAGCGGTAACTACGGCGCGGCCGTCAGCAGCCAGGCGGCGCGCTACGGCCTCAAGTGCATCATCTGCCAGGAGACGTTCGACAGCCGCCACATCGGGCAACCGGAGATCGTGGAGAAGAGCCGCATCTGCGAGGCGTACGGCGCCGAGGTCGTGCAGATGACCGTCGGTCCGGAGCTCTTCTTCCACATGGTCGAGTTGCTCGATCAAACCGGCTACTTCGCGGCGTCTCTGTACAGTTCGTTCGGCGTGAGCGGCATCGAGACGCTGGGTCTCGAGATCAGCCGCGAGATGCGCGAGCGCACGGGAGCCGATCCGACGGCCGTGATCGTCACGCACGCCGGCGGCGGCAACACCACAGGTACCGCCCGCGGCCTCAAGCGCGCCGGCGCGACGAGCACGCAGATCGTGAGCGCCTCGGTCGACCTCAGTGGCCTGCACATGGCCAGCGACCGGGACTTCAACCGCAAGAGCTTTACCACTGGCCACACCGGCTTCGGCGTGCCCTTCGCCACCTGGCCAGACCGCGCCGACGTGCCGCGCAACGCCGCCCGCCCGCTGCGCTACATGGACCGCTACCTCACGGTCACCCAGGGTGAGGTCTTCTACGTCACCGAGGCGCTGGTCAAGCTGGAGGGCCTGGAGCGCGGTCCGGCGGGCAACACCGCCATGACGGCGGCCGTGAGCCTGGCCCGCGAGCTGCCGCAAGAGGCGACGATCGTGGTGCAGGAGACCGAGTACACCGGCGCCGGCAAGCACCACTGGGCGCAGCTCAACTTCGCCCGGCAGATGGGCGTCGAGGTGCGCAGCGGCGATCCCACCGAGAACGCGCCGGGCAAGGTCATCGTGATCCCGGAGCGGCTCGAGCAGGTTCGAGCGAAAGACTTCGACCTTGACCGCATGCGCAAGAGCTACGTGCGCAACGCGCTGGCGAACGCGGGCGCCGGCTACCGGCCCGCGCCAGGCGACGTCGAGTTCCTCGCCGCCGATACCAACGGCGACGTCGCGACCGTGGAACGTATGCTGGAGGAGCTCAAGGAGGCATAGCGATGGCTCGTGCAGATGAGTACCTGGCGTGGCGTACGCACCTGGCTGATCTCACCGACCCGCAGCTCGAGGTCCGGTTCTGGGAGCTCGTGGAACAGGTTGTCGATCCGCTCATCGATCTGGCGCGTACGCACACATCGCCGAGCATCGAGCGCTCGGTGCTGATGCGCATGGGCATCGATTCGCAGACCTGCAACGCGGTGGTGGGCGAGATCGACAAGCGAGGGCTGCTTGGCCACGGGGCGGGCCATGTGGTACTGCACTGCGCGCAGACGTGGGATGTGGACGTCCGTGTCGCGGCTGAGCGGCTCGCTCGCGGCGAGGGATGGGAGCTGGTCGCCGTGAAGTGGGGCGATGGTCATGGCGTCTGACGCGCGGCGAGGTCGGCACTGTGGGGTGGCTGGAGAGCTCGAGAGCGAGCGGAAGATCGATCTGCGGCAGGTCTTGGACGGGATTCGGCACTACCGGCCGCGCCGGCGGGGCTGGACCTGGCGTATGCCGGTCGCGGACCAGCGGATCGGGCCGTTCACCTACCGAGAGACCTCGCAGGGCCTCAGGCGGAGCGTGCCGCTGCCGGCCGCCAAGTACTTCGGCAATATAGACCCGCAGCCCGACTGCGTGATCACCACCGAGATCGCCTCCGGGCGCTTCGAGGACGACATCCGCCGCATGCGCATGGCGGCCTGGCACGGCGCCGATCACATCATGGTCATTCGCACGGCTGGCCAGAGTCACATGGATAGCTTGCTCGAGGGGACGCCCGAGGGCGTTGGCGGCATCGCCGTCACGCGCAAGCAGGTGCGTGCCACGCGCAAGGCTCTCGACCTCATCGAAGACGAAGTGGGCCGGCCGATTAACTTCCACAGCTACGTGAGCGGGGTGGCCGGCCCCGAGATGGCCGTCATGTTCGCCGAAGAAGGCGTCAACGGTGCCCATCAGGACCCGCAGTACAACGTGCTGTACCGCAACATCAATATGGTCCGCAGCTTCGTGGACGCGGCCGTGGCCAAGCAGGTTATGGCCGCGGCCACCATGGCGCAGATCGACGGTGCGCACAACGCCAACGCCACCGCCCGCGAGGCCTGGAAGGTGATGCCCGAACTGCTCGTGCAGCACGCCATCAACTGCGCTTACTCGGTGAAGGCGGGCATGCCCAAGGAGAGCATCTGCCTGAGCACGGTGCCGCCCGACGCTTCTCCGGCTCCCTCCGTGCGCATGGACCTCCCGTACGCCGTTGCCCTGCGCGATCTGTTCGGCCAGTACAAGATGCGCGCGCAGCAGAACACGCGGTACATCGAGTCGTGCGGCCGCGAGGCGACGGTGAATCACGTGCTCAACATGCTGGTGAGCCGGCTCACCACGGCGGACATCCAGAGCACCATCACGCCCGACGAGGGCCGCAACGTGCCCTGGCATTACAACAACGTGCACGCGTGCAATACGGCTCGCCAGACGCTGGTAGGTCTCGACGGCCTGCGCGAAGTGGTCAAAGTGGACCGCGATGCTCCGGAGCTTAGGGACAAAGTCCGGGAGATCAAGGAGCGAGCGGTCCTCTTCCTCGAGGGCATGATCCGCGATGGCGGCTACTTCGCCGCCGTGGAGCAAGGGTACTTCGTCGACTCCGGCTGTTACCCGGAGACCAACGACGACGGCATCTTCCGCAAGATCGACGGCGGTGTGGGGGCTGGCACGGTCGTCGAGCGCGCCGACGATTACCTGGCGCCGGTCTGCCATCACTTCGGCGTGAACCACCTGCCGGAGGGTTTGCTGGAGAGGCCGTGTGATCTCATCGGCGACTGCACGCTCTGCGACGAGGAGCTCATCCCGTTCATCGATGAGCTCGACCCGGAGGACAACGTCAACGTCAGGCTTCAGCGGACCGCCGAGCTGCGTGAGAAAGGTCTCATCAAGCCCGAGGTGGAGTGGGCTGGCGACGGCTTCGTGGTGGTCACCATGTTCCTACCGGCGGCGGAGCGGGTCGCCGAGTTCGCGGCGCTGGAGTTGGCCAAGGCGATGAACCTCGAGGAACCCGAGGTCATCCACAAGCAGGTCATGCATCCGGCCGAGGGTACGCTGCTCGAGGTTCGCGGGCGGCTCGAGGCGACGGTGGACCCGAAGACGCTGGTGATCCCCGAGGAGACGCATCTCGTCTCGGAAGACGACATCCGCGCCTTCGTGAAGCGCTATGGCCTGAAGTGCGTGGCGGCCACCGTGGGCAACGACGAGCACTCCGTGGGCATGCGCGAGATCATCGACATCAAGCACGGCGGCATCGAGAAGTACGGCATCGTCTGCGTGTACCTGGGGACCTCGGTGCCCGTGGAGAAGCTGCTCGACGCAGCTATCGAGCACGCCGCCGACGTCGTCCTCCTGAGCACGGTCATCACGCACGGCGAGGTCCATCGCCAGAACATGGAGAAGATCGCCGACCTGGCCGCGGAAAAAGGTGTTCGCGACAAGCTGCTGCTCATCAGTGGCGGCACGCAGGTAACCGACGAGCTCGCCAAGAGCTGGGGCATGGATGCCGGCTTCGGCCGCGGCACCAAGGGTCACCAGGTGGCGAGCTTCATGGTCGAGGCGCTGCGCGCGCGGCGAGGCGAGGGCGAGGGCGCGGCGACGGCGTGAACCGGTCGGGAGCCGCGGAACAAGCAGTGGAGGGCGCCGCGCGCGGTGAGCCGCGGGCGGCGGATGGCGACCGCGCGGCGACGGTCGTCGACGCGCTGGTCGCCGAGATCGGATCGACTACTACGGTGGTCAGCGCGTTCGACGGCCTGCGCGAGGCGAGCGCCGCGGCGCCACGCCTCCTGGGGCAAGGCGTCGCCGCGACATCCGTCGCCGACGGCGACGTAACCCTGGGCGTGCGAGCCGCCCGCGCGCGCCTGGAGGCCGTTACGGGACCGCTCCAGCCGCGCGCCCTGCTGGCTACCAGCTCGGCCGCCGGTGGCCTGCGCATGACGGTGCACGGCCTGACGGCCAAGATGACGGCCAGAGCCGCCCGCGAGGCGGCGCTGGGCGCGGGCGGCGTGGTCGAGTACCAGACCGCGGGCAAGCTGCGCCGCCACGATCTTCAGCGCATTGAGGAAGCGCGGCCTAGCTTGATCATGCTGGCCGGCGGGGTAGAGGGCGGCGACGTAGAGACCGTCCTGCACAACGCCGCCATGCTCACGGAGCTCTCGCTCCGGCCGATTGTGGTCTACGGCGGCAACTCGGCGGTGTGCGACGAATCGTGCCAGATCCTTACCGAGGCGGGTTTCCGCGTGCGCGTTACACCGAACGTGTATCCAGGCATCGACGAGCTGGACATCGTTCCAGCGCGCGCGGTGATACACGACGCCTTTGAGGAGCACATCGTGTACGCGCCCGGCATGGAGCGCCTCGGGGAGGTCGTCACCGGTGGCATTCTGCCCACGCCGGGCGCGGTGCTGATTGCCGTGGAGCGGCTGGCCGAGGAAGTCGGCGACCTCGTGGTAGTGGACGTCGGTGGCGCGACCACCGACGTCCACTCGGTCACCGACGGCAGCGCGGAGTATAGGGCTCTCCAGACCGAAGCGCAGCCGCGCAGTAAGCGGACCGTGGAGGGCGACCTGGGCACGTACGTGAGCGCCGCCCACGTGGAGGCGCTGATCGATGCACGCGAACGTCCGGATCATCTGCCGTCGGCCATTCCGGACGGCGAAGACGATCGCCGCATCGCCGTCCAGCTGGCGCGCGTGGCTACCGTAACCGCGGTGTACCGCCACGCGGGCCAGTTCGACTATCTGTACACAGCCAGCGGCCGGCAGACCGTGGTTCGCGGCCGCGACCTGACCGCCTGCCGCTGGGTCATCGGCACCGGCGGCGCGCTGACGCGCCTGCCCGGCGGACTGGCGACTCTCCGCGCCGCCTGCGCCAGAAATGGGGGAGATCGCCTCCTGCCGCCCGCCGACGCCCAAGTGCTGCTCGACAGCCAGTACATCTTCGCGGCTTGCGGCGCGCTGTTGGGGCACTTCGACGCGCGCCGCGTCGTGCGGCTCATGCTGCAGAGCGCCGGCATCGCCGCCGAAGGCTAGGTAGCCTGCTCGTCTCTCGCTCGTCGGTACCGGTGCCTATCGTCACCGGCCGCTCCTTGTTGTCACTCTTGACCGCCAACCTCGACGCTCAAGAATGGGTGCAAGGAGGTTCAACACATGTCGCAGCTCAGCAACGAGTTGAGTCAGGCCCTGCGCTCGCGCCACTACAGCCGCCGCACCGAGCAGAGCTACTGCCGCTGGGTACGGCGCTTCATCCTCTTTCATCACCTGCGTCATCCAGCCGAGATGGGCGAGGCGGAGGTTAACGCCTTCCTCACCTACCTCGCTGTCGAGCGGCACGTCAGTGTCTCCACTCAGACACAGGCGCTCTCCGCTCTGCTGTTCCTCTACCGCCACGTGCTGGGTCACGAACTGGGCGATTTCGGCGATCTGGTACGTGCTCGCGCGTCGCGTCGCCTGCCGGTGGTTCTCACCGTTGGAGAGGTTAAAGCCGTGCTCGCTCAGCTACACGGCGACCGGTGGCTCATGGCGTCGCTCATGTATGGGTCCGGGCTGCGGCTCACGGAGTGCCTCGAGCTGCGCGTGGCCGACCTCGACCTCGCGCGTCTCGAGATCATCGTGCGCGACGGCAAGGGAAGCAAGGATCGTCGCACGATGCTGCCGTGCTCGATCACACCGACCCTGAACGAACAACTACGTAAGACTAAGGCCGTCCACCGGCGCGACCTTGCCGAGGGCTGGGGCCGCGTGGCGCTACCGGGTGCTCTCGCGCGCAAGTACCCGCACGCCTCTGTCGAATGGCGATGGCAGTGGGTCTTTCCGCAGGAGCGGCGCTGGCGCAACTCCAAGACCGGCGAGGAGGGCCGTCATCACGTGCATGGGACCGTCATGCAACGGGCGATGAAGGAAGCGGTGTGTCGGGCGGCTATTGACAAGCATGCCAGTTGTCACACCCTGCGCCACTCCTTTGCCACCCACTTGCTGGAAGCGGGCTATGACATCCGCACTATTCAGGAGCTGCTCGGTCACAAGGACATCGCCACCACCATGATCTACACTCACGTGCTCAACAAGGGTGGCCAGGGGGTGCGCAGCCCGATGGATGCACCGTGAGCAGTCGTTCTGAGCAGTTGTTCCGGCTGCTGTGCCACGCCGCAGTGCGCTGACTTGAACAGACTGCATACCCCCTCGCCGCTGCGCTCTTTCCGTAATCCCTTTCGCTAACGCGTGCAGGAGGTATACAGTCCGATGGGGAGGAGGTCGGGAACGCTTATGCAGAAAGGAGCTGCTGTGCGTAACGACTTCGGCAGACCGCATATTCCTTGTTAGCCCGAACCATGAGCCTACGGCGTGAGGAGGGACGCAGTGGATGATGTTGAGCAGATGCTAAAGGATTTCCAGGACCATCTCGCCCCGCGTCTCGACACGTACGAGCAGACGATCTACCTCTACGTGTTCCGGCACTCGCGCCTCATTGACCTTGATGAGGTTGTTGTCGGCTTCAAATCATCGCGACGCCGCATGGCTTGCGGTATCGGAGAGAAGGGGAAGCCGATGTCAGAGAACACTGCCTACGAGAAGCTCCGGTCGCTTCAACAGAAGGGTTGCATCACCATTCTGGACAGCACTCGTGAGGGGCGCAGGATTCGCCTCAATCTCCCTGCGGAAATCCCTGGCGTGATTCCGGAGGAAGTGACCTGTACCCCAATCGACCTCGAGTTGGAGGACTTCTTCGAAGTCGAAGAGAACAGGCCGCGAATCCTGGCCCGCGAGGGCTATCAGTGCTTTTACTGTCTCCGCCGACTGACCGCTGACAACTACGTGATCGAGCACGTCACATCGCGGCCCACTGGAACCAACAACTACAGAAACGTCGTGGCGGCATGCCGCGAGTGCAACAACCGCAAGAATTCGCAAAAGGCGGAGGATTGGCTCAGGACCTTGTACCGAGACGGTTTCCTTGACGCCGCCAGTTTTCAGCAGAGGCAATTACGGCTCGACGGCCTGCGGGCCGGGGAGCTCAGGCCGCCAGACGGGTCGGGCTAACAAGTGCATCAACCGTGACAGGCTTCTGATGATCAGGCGAGCCTGCAGGTTATGCACATCGCGTTGGGTGGACAGCAAGGTGGGAGCCGCCCCATGTTCGTAGAGACGTGCAGCGCTGTGTTCGCACCGCTTGTCTCAACCTATGGGTTCTCGGGACCCGAGGTCGAGGACTTCGGGCGCGAGGTCTTC
>Ga0228536_1000374_pt1 | contig 91392 bp, 80 predicted proteins | sample SJ1Smetagenome_FD_168611 | JGI IMG/M metagenome (GOLD analysis project Ga0228536, IMG submission 168611) | Enriched culture of PCE-dechlorinating microbial communities from Ithaca, New York, USA - SJ1.S | ecosystem: Engineered > Modeled > Simulated communities (microbial... > Unclassified...
CAAGGATCTTCAAGATTCAATGCTATCTTAAATAGGGCTTCCTGGGAGATTGACACGGCTAATTTTCTAGCATGAGTTGCTATAAAGACTTAACCAGCTACCCACAGAGAATAGCGAGGAGCCAAAAAAAATGAGGCTGGAGCTATGCACATGCACAGCCTATAGCCCCAGAGTGGGATTGATGCCCAGCACAAACACCAGGATGAAGTATATCGCATTCAATACCAGTCCCATGGGAATTCCCAGCTTGGCCCATTCGCTGCTGGTGATTCCCAGCTTTCCGGCGGAGATGATATTGGGGATGTTTCCTGGAATCAACATGCCGCCGGATATGAGCAGGCCATACAAAGCGGCATTAATCTGGCTCTGGCTCATCGCCGGAGAGATCTCCGCTGCAGTAAGGGTTGCATTATCCAGGATGGCAGAGACCATGTTCACCCAGAAGAGGACATAATCTGGAATCTTGGTGAAGTACTTGAATATGAGCACCTCCATACCTGCTCCCAGCAGGAAGAGAGCAGATACAAAAAGCCAGACCTTAGCTGCTCTGATGAATACCTCCTTCAAGCCACCCTCATCCGCTATCTCCTGTACCTCAACCCTTGCAGCTTTTCTTCCCACATAGAACGCACCGAAGAGAGCGCACCCTAAAACCCCCAGGACGATAAGTATGCCCAGCTGATCAGCCAGGTACCAGAAGGAGGCATTATAGGGAGGGCCCTGCAGCTTGGTGACGGCAATGGTCGATAGCGGCTCGCCCAGTGGAGTGAGAACTGCGCCCAGTCCGATGGCAAAACAGGCAATGATTACCATCTTGATCTTATCGCTTCGTTCCATCGGCATGAGATTTGCGATCTCCACCAAAAACAAGGATGCAATTATAGCAGTGATTAAGCTTGAGGCCATTCCCAAGACGAATATGACCACAGCCACAAAAACCGGCAATGGAACGGAATTGGTCAGGCCTCTGATCGCTCTGTTTATTGTGGCCTTTCCATAGAAGAATATCAGCCCGGCAAAGAGCACTGCCGGGACTATGCCTTTTTCAACCGGCTCTCCTGCAGCCAGAGTTATTAGATCAATTCCCCATTTACTGGTAATGGTAACAGCTGTTGCTCCCATTATGAACAGGAATGCCTCCAGGTTCTTCTCGACTACTTTTATCTTGAAAGGCAAGGTCAGAACAAGCAAAAAAATTGCGAACAAGCCTATATCAATTAATGTGACCGTCTCACCTGCAACTGTAAACATTCAATTATCTCCTATACAATTTAATTTTTATGGATTATATATTATTTATCTGAGCACCGGTATCTGTGGTCTGCCTCAACTCAGTTCTTGATCTCACCCTGAAGCTCACTGCTCTTGCTTGCCAACTGGCAAATGGGGCAGATTTCTGGTTCCTCATCCAGATGGCTGGAGGCTGAGGATAGCACGCTGGCTGTGCAGAGGTTTCCTGCCATAAATACAGCTGCAGCGATCTGATCATCCGGAACGCCAAGCTTGGATGCTGTCCGGATATGCAGCCTCATACAGTGGCTGCATCTGATGGCCGCCGAGACCGCTATTGAAATGAGCTCAATTGTCCTTTCATCCAGCATATCCTGAGCGGTCTTCTCCTTGCCTTCCCTTAGGATGGCATCCAGATCAGCTTCATAGCTCATGATCATTCTCTCCGCAAATCAGACGGGAAGATCGCACGCTCAAGATTCTAAAGCGATCTCCGTCGACGTTTTTGTATCCTGCAAGCCTAGAACTGATTTGCATTTTGAAAGCCCAAGATTGATTACTAGATTATTAATATTGCGGTCTATAACAGATTAATTTTCAATTTAAGCTAAATTTAGGAAAATGAATTATTCAATTTAACGTTAAATGAACAAATTCCATTATTGGCATTTTTCCAAAAAAGGTAATTTTAGGCTTGAATCGCAAATCCTAGGCAGAGGCGATAATCTCTGCCAAGGACCTTAATATTATTCTCTGCCTGAACTCACCCACATAATTCAGCGAAGAGCTTAAAAAAAGGAAGTTATATCTTCACAGCCGCACAAACTGCCTTCTTCCTCCGCCCGTTGAGGCCGGCCCGACTGGCCACAGGGACAGGCTCTATCTCTGGATTGAGCCTTGCTCTCAGGAATCGGCCGGTATGGCTCTCCATCACTTCAGCCACCTGTTCCGGAGTGCCGGTGGCCACAACCAGGCCGCCAGCATTTCCTCCTTCCGGCCCCATATCTATGAGGTAGTCTGCGGATTTGATCACATCCAGGTTATGCTCTATCACCACTACCGTGTTCCCCTTGGATACCAGGTCGTCCAGGACATGGATTAATTTCTTCACATCATCGAAGTGCAGTCCGGTGGTAGGCTCATCTAAAAGGTAAATCGTCCTGCCCGTCCCCTTTTTGGCCAGCTCCCGCGTGAGCTTTATCCTCTGAGCCTCGCCGCCGGAGAGGGTGGTCGAGCTCTGGCCCAGCTTGATGTAGCCCAGCCCCACTCCCAGAAGGGTGTCCAGCTTGCTTCTTATGGCCGGAATGTTCTCGAAGTGCTCCCTTGCTTCCTCCACCGTCATATCCAGGGCCTCAGCAATGGACTTTCCCTTGTACTTGACCTCCAGGGTCTCCTGGTTGTAGCGTCTCCCTTTACATTCTTCGCACTCGATATAGACATCGGGCAAAAAGTTCATCTCGATCTTGATCAGGCCATCACCATGGCAGCTCTCGCACCTGCCGCCCTGTACATTGAATGAGAAGCGACCGCTCTTGTAGCCCCGAATCCTCGCCTCCTTGGTCTGGGCATATGCCTGGCGAATGGGATCGAAGACCTTGGTGTAGGTGGCGGGATTGGATCGGGGCGTCCTGCCGATGGGGCTCTGGTCGATGACGATCACCTTGTCCACCTCAGTGTCGAAGCGAATCCCATCATGCTCTCCCGGAGTCTCGCTTGAGTGGTAGATCCTCTTCATCAGCGCCCGGTAGAGGGTATCGTAGATCAGGGTGGACTTGCCCGATCCCGAGACGCCGGTGACCACTGTCAGAATCCCCAGGGGAATGTCAACATCGATCTCCTTGAGGTTGTTCTCCCGGCAGCCCATGAGATGGATGAACTTGTTGCTCTTCCTCCTCTTTGCCGGAACCTCGATCCTCTTTTTACCGGAGAGGTACTGGCCGGTCAGCGATTTTGGGTTGGCCTCGATCTCTTCAGGAGTGCCCTCGGCCACCACATAGCCGCCGTGAATTCCTGCTCCTGGGCCGATGTCCAGCACATGATCGGCACTGCGGATGGTATCCTCGTCATGCTCGACTACAATCAGGGTGTTTCCCAGGTCTCTCAGCTTTTTCAGGGTCTCTATCAGCCGGGCATTGTCCCTTTGGTGCAGGCCTATGGAGGGCTCGTCCAGGACGTAGAGGACGCCGGTCAGGTTCGAGCCTATCTGGGTGGCCAGACGAATGCGTTGCGCCTCCCCTCCAGAGAGGCTGCCTGCGTTTCTGGAGAGGGTCAGGTATCCCAGGCCCACGTGCTCTAAAAATCCCAGGCGGGAGCGGATCTCCTTCAGAACCTGGCGGGCGATCTCTCCCTCCTTGACCGAGAGCTTATCCTCTAAATTCATGAAGAACTCATTGCATTCGCTCACCGAGAGGTTGGCCACATCAACAATAGATAAGTCCTGGATCCGGACCGCTAAGACCTTCTCTTTCAGCCTTTTTCCCTCGCAGGCCGGGCAGGGAAGGACCCGCATAAACTTCTCAAGCTCTTCCCGGCGGTACTCGGAGGCGGTCTGGCTGTAGAGGCGGATGCTCTGCGGTATCAGCCCCTCCCACTGGGAGTTATGCGACCAGTAAACGTCCCCATTTTTCATGCTCATATTCATCCGGATCTTCTCCTTCGAGCCGTACATCAGGGCATCGTACTGCTCAGGGGTGAGATCCTTGATGGGGGTGAAGATGTCAAAGCTGAAATGCTTGGCCACTGCCGCCAGGTGCTGGCCCCGCCAGCCATCGATGATATTACGGTAGAGGGCTACCGCTCCATCGGCGATGCATCGATCCCTGTCCGGTATGATCAGCTCGGGATCGAACTCCATTCTGAAACCCAGGCCGTTGCAGGACTCGCAGGCTCCAAAGGGGCTGTTGAAGGAGAACATCCGCGGCTGAAGCTCCTCGAAGACCAGGCCGCAGACGGGACAGGCCATCCTGGCGGAGTAGACCCGCTCCTCTCCGTTCTCATGCAGGACATAGACCAGGCCTTCCGTCTTTTTCAGGGCTTTTTCTATCGCCTCCACCAGCCGGGACTTGTCTTCTCTTGGGTCCAGCCGGTCGATGACCACATCGATATCATGCTTCTTGTAGCGGTCGAGTTCTATCTCCTCGTCCGTCCTCTGGATCTGGCCGTTCAGCCTCACCCGGGCATAGCCCTCGGCGTTCAAATCCTTGAGAAGCTGGCCATAGGTTCCTTTCTTCTGGCGGATGACTGGGGCGAGGATGGTGATCATTCCTCCGTCCTCCCCTTTCATCTCTTTAGTCCCCTCAGTTCCCTCAGGCTCCTTGCCTTTGATCTCTTCCAGGATGCTGACGGCGATCCTCTCCGGCGACTGAGACTCGATGCGGGTTCCATGCTCCGGGCAGTGGGGGATGCCTATTCTGGCAAAGAGCAGGCGGAGGTAGTCGTAGATCTCTGTCACCGTTCCCACGGTGCTGCGGGGGTTTTTGGAGGTGGTCTTCTGCTCGATGGAGATGGCTGGGGAGAGGCCGTCGATGGAGTCCACATCGGGCTTGTCCATCTGGCCTAAGAACTGGCGGGCGTAGGCGGAGAGCGATTCCACATAGCGGCGCTGGCCCTCTGCGTAGATGGTATCGAAGGCCAGGGTGGATTTGCCCGAGCCGGAGACGCCGGTGATGACGATCAGGCTGTCACGGGGAAGCAGGACGTCGATGTTTTTCAGGTTGTGCTCGCGGGCGCCTTTTATTACAATTGATTTCATATTTATTTCATCTATTTTAGCCAATCTTGCTGGCGATAGCAGTTCCATATCCGGCAAGAGCCCCATAGCGATATGCGGTGTACTTGGCTGGAACATTCAACCGGATGGTGTCAAGCGATATGGCATATAGCTCAGCACCGCTCTCTGGCAAGATGTCCAGGATAATGCTGTTGCCTGATGCGGTTCCGCTGGCCAGGGCCACCTGGGTGGTGCTGCCGGAGGCGATGCTCCCCCGGCCAAAGAGCCTGTTTCCGGATTGATGCAGGTCCAGAGAGATGGTGTATCCTTCGGAGAGCTGCAAGGCCCATTTTCCTGATATGCCAGTTAAGCTGGCAGCAGGGGTAGTGGCTTGGGCTGGGGTCTGAGTCACAGGGGTGCTGGAGAAGGTCTTTGCCACCGGGGTGTTGGATGCGCTATATCTTCCCATTGTGGTCTTGCCGACGCTCGAGCCCAGAAGAGAGACCGGTTTGGATGTCTGAACGCTGCCGGCTGCAGAAGACGTGCCGCTGCCGACCTTCATCGTGAAAATGGGGTCGGTAAAGTACTTGCCAGCGTCGCCGCTATAGCTTCCCACATATCCGCCCTCCAGATAATCCTGAGCAGCGGAAGGCAGGGCCAATAATGACAGAAGGGCCAGAATGCCGAGTATCCTTATCATATCTAACTCACTGTGGTCAATGGCGTTCGTCAATTAACTTAAAGATAACCGTCGAATAATGAGGATGACATCCGGAGGTGGATGGGCAGCAGAAGGCGGCTCGCGTCCATCTGGAGGGCAGGGAGGACTGTAAAGGGGAGAGGAGACGGGTGGTGGATGTGACCCTGCTTGCGGATAAATGGGGCGAAGCATCTTGATTTTCTGGGCAAGATTGTATCCAAGCCTCCCCGGCGTTGAGGGGGCCCAGGGCATTAGCGCGGGAGGCCCGAAGGGCTGACTCGCGGCGTGCACTAAAAAAAAGTCTGTGTAGATCAATTTTAGCCTTTATAACATCCTGGAATTGAGAACTTAATTATGCTGAAATTCGAGATCTTTCGATCCCCCTCAAAGCAGTTCAGACTTTTCATCCACGCTCGCCCAGAGAATCTTTCCTTTAATATATCGCAATCTAAAACCATCGACGGCTCATTCCGATCCCTTTGGCTTTGAGGTGCCTCTTTGCCTGTAGCCCGAAGGGCCGACTCGCGGCGTCCACTGAAAAGCAGCTTGCTAGAATTAATCTTGACCTTGATCCTGCTTGGTTTCAAGAGATCAACTATCCAATGAGAAAACTCCAGACAATTAGTCCATAAATCGATTCATACGGTTATTTGGGCTTCCCGGCTTTAGAGGAGGGCAGGCGGATCGCTCAGATCCAAAAACAGCAAAAAGCATTACTGCATCTAGCTGCAGGAATTTGTAAAAAGCAGCCTGCTGCATATCAATAATGGTCGCAATACGGCTCTTGAGCCCATCTCACGATATAAGCCGCCCATAAACCTGGGCAGCACAATTGGCCTGAGCTTTCACAAGAATGATCCAGCCGCCTCTTCATCCGATCTCGCCTTTCAGCTAATCTTCCATTTTATTTCAAATTTTATAGGCTAATTATAATTTGTAATAACGAAAAGTCTTAAGTATAAGCTATAGTTTAACACGAATCAGATATCGATGCAGATTTAGGACAACGAACGTGGTCCCGCGATCTGATTGCAAATAAATGGAGGAATAGAAGTGAGTAAAAGAAACCTTTGGAATAGATCGATAATAATATTATTTATATGCTCTATAATTTTCCTGAGCTCTACTGCCCTGGCATCATACCCCAAGACCTTTACCGACACCCAGGGCCGGGAGATCACTCTTGATGAATCCCCGCAGAGGATAATCACCAGAGCCCCGGACGAGGCCAGAATCGTGATCGCCCTGGGCTACGGGGACAAGCTAGTCGCCGGTGAGCAGGCTACCAAATCCTGCCTCTGCCCAATGACCTTTAGCAACACCACCGAAGGTTGCCTGGAGTGCTATGAGAACATCATTGACGGCCGGATGCCCGACCTTCCCGAGATCAGCACCAGGTACGACATCTATTTCGAGGAGATCGCCAGGCTGGAGCCCGACCTTATATTTTGCGGAAACCTGAAGGATGCAGAGGCCTTTGAGGACAAGATTGGCTGCCCGGTGGTAGTTCTTGGAGGACAGGGCTGGAACTTCGGCGATGAGGGCTACTTCGATAGCATCCGCGTGGCCGGCGAGGCCCTGGATGCTCGGGATCAGGCAGATGAGCTCATCGCCTTTGCCAAGGGCAAGGTGGAAATGATCGAATCGGTGACAAAAGAGATAGATCCTGATGATCGGCCAAAGGTCTACTTTGCCTCCCGAGGTGCAAGCAATGCCTTTTATGATCCCAAAGAGGGAAGGGACTTCACCAGAACCGAACCCAAATACGATCCTCTGACCATCGCCGGCGGCAACAACATCGCCTCGGAGATCAACGGCTCTACAGTTAATGTGGCCCTGGAGCAGATCATAGCCTGGAACCCTGACTTCATATTCATATCCAACAGCAATGCGGGAAACAATACAGGCCTTGATTTCATCAAGAACAGCCCTGAGCTGGCCTCCATCAACGCCATAAAGGAAGGCAACGTCTTCAACTGCTTCTATCCCCACTGCCGGGGCACTCCGCCTGACAGAAACCTGTTTAACATGATGTACATGGCCAAGGTGATGTACCCGGAGGAGTTTGAGGATCTCGACCTGGAGAAAGAGGGCAATGAGATATTCAAGGCCTTCTTGGGAGTGGACGGCGTCTTCAGCGAGTACGCCAATTACCTGGTCTGGCCAAGAGAGTACCTGGACAGCCTGAAATAGGTGCTCTCATGCCGGGAATCATTAACTGGGACGAGCTGTGGAAGGCAACCCATGCAGGCGGGTTTCACCATCACGGCCGGGACGGCCAGGATCTGGCATCCCACTGGGATAGCAAGGCCCGAGGATTCAACAAGAGGGTAATGAAGAATCCCGAGAGGGCAACAAATCAGGTGGCCACCCTCGGCCTCCTTCCTCATGAGACCGTATTGGATGTGGGCGCCGGCACAGGCAGGCTGGCGATTCCTATGGCCCGTATGGCCAGGAGCGTAACTGCTCTTGATCAATCCAAGGGGATGCTGGCCTGCCTCGAGGAGAACATGGCCAAAGAGGGCATAGAGAACATTCGCTGCATCCATAATGGCTGGGAGGAGCTGGCTGAGGGTGAGATCGAGCCGCACGACGTGGTCTTATCCTCCAACTCTTTGGGGGTGTTGAACCTGAGAGAGTCCCTGGCCAAGATGGACTCTATGGCCAAAAGGGCGGTCTATATCTTCACATTCGCCGATCGGAGGAGAGATGACGGCTTTGCAGACTTCCTGAGGCGAGGCAAAAGGGCCCGCCATCATTTCGGCGGCCCGGCCGACTACCTGGTGATATACAACCTCCTGGCGGATATGCGAATTTTCGCCGACATCAATATCATGAACTGGCAGTCCTCCGAGCACTACTCAAGTCTTGATGAGGCGGTAGCTGAGTGGAAGGAGATGCACGAAATACCAGCGGAAAGAGAGCCCGAGCTGCGAGAGTTTCTATCCGGGAAGCTGACTGAAAGTGATCAAGGGCTGTGCATGCATCGCCACCACAAGCAGGCCATGATCTCCTGGCAGAAGGACCAGCCTGCGTCTGAGCATTAAATGCAGGGGAGGACAATACAATGGTCTCCATTCCCATTCTGGCCGGATCGGCTCTGTTGATAGTAATACTGGCCTCGAGCATCCGGGTGGTGAGGCAATACGAGCGAGCGGTTATATTCCGCCTGGGCAAGATCAAGAAAGAGAGAGGTCCAGGCCTTTTTCCCCTCATTCCTCTGGTGGATAAGATGGTCCGGGTGGACATGAGGGTGCGAGAGCTTGATGTGCCCAAACAGACGGTGATCAGCAAAGACAACGTCACTCTAGAGGTGGATGCGGTCATCTACTACAAGGTGATGGATGCCTCTCGGGCGATCATCGAGGTAGAGGACTTCGAGGCCGCCACCCTTCTTCTGGCTCAAACCACCCTGAGAGATATCCTGGGACAGAATGAGCTGGACACCATCCTCTCCGATCGGGACGATCTCAATAAGAGGATCAAGGAGATCCTGGACTCGACCACTGGCCCCTGGGGCATGCACGTGGTGATGGTCACCATGAGGGACGTATCATTGCCGGAGAACATGCTGCGCGCCATCGCCCGCCAGGCAGAGGCGGAGAGAGAGAAGAGAGCCCGGATCATCCTGGCAGAAGGAGAGTATCAGGCCTCGAAGATGATGAACCTGGCAGCAGATATGTACGAGGACAAGCCGAGCGCTCTGAAGCTGAGGGAATACCAGACCCTGACCGAGATCGCTAAAGAGAAGAACCTGATCGTGGTCTCCACCGGATCAGACGATGGTCACAGGAATTCGGACCTTCCCCTTTTCATGGGGCTGGCCAGGGCGGCTGTGAGCAATAAATGACCAGCTTTCGGGCACTCTTCTTCCGGGGCAAGCCCGACGCTGGCTACTCTCGGGCGAAGAGGTCGGGCAAGAAGAGCAACCACGAGCTGGCCCATGACAGATTCAAATTCATCAGAATCTTATTCGTGCTGGGCATCGCCGGCCTTCTGGTCCTTCTCACCGGGCTCATAATCACCCTCGGCCCTCTGGATATATCCGTGCTCGATTCTTATTCTGCCCTCCTGGCCCGCTTCTGGCCGGAGCACTTCTATGTGGACGAGCTCACCAGCCGGGTGGTCTGGAACATCCGCTTTCCCAGAATCATGGGAGGAATCATGGCCGGCTTTGGGCTGGGGATATGCGGCTGCGTGATGCAGGCGGTCTTAAAGAACCCTCTCGCCAGCCCCTTCACCCTGGGAATTACCGCCGGTGCCCAGTTTGGCATATCCCTGGCCGCAGTCATCGGCTTTTCATTTCTGGCCGGTCCCTATTTCATAATCGGTAATGCCTTCCTCTGCGCCCTCTTCTGCTCTCTGTTCATCATCGGCCTGGCCGCCATCAAAGGAGCGACATCTGAGAACCTGGTCTTAGCAGGGATTGCCGTCAACTACTTCTTCACTGCGATCAGCCAGCTGCTCAAGTACTTCGCCACCGACGAGCAGCTTCGCCTCATGACAAACTGGGGAATGGGGGATCTCGCTGCCTTCTCCTGGACCAACTCCAGGATACTTTTGGCCATATTCGTCATCTGTATCCCTCTGCTCATGACCAAATGCTGGGACCTGAACATCATGACGGCAGGAGACGAGACCGCCAAGAGCATCGGGGTCAATGCTGAGAGGACGCGCATCTTCATAATGGTGGTCAGCAGCCTGCTGGTCGCGACCATTGTCTCATTCATGGGGACCATCGCCTTTGTGGGGCTGGTTGCCCCTCACATGGCCCGGATGGTCATCGGCGGAGATCACCGTTTCCTCATCCCCGCCTCGGGAGTGCTGGGAGCACTGGTTTTAATGTCTGCCGATGCCGCGGGAATGAATCTGATCGCCCCCACCATCATACCCACAGGGATCATGACATCGATTGTGGGAGTCCCGTTCTTCATGTATCTGATGATGAAAGGAAAGAGAAAGGAGTTTTGGACATGATGATCAAGCTTCAGGCCAAGGATATGGATTTTGGCTATAACAGCAGCAAGATACTTCAAAATGTGAACTTCGAGATCGCCCCTTCAAAGCTGGTCACCATCGTTGGGCCGAACGGCTCCGGCAAGTCCACTCTGATCAAGTGCATAGACCGGATACTTGCTCCTCAGGGGGGGAGCATCCTCATCGACCGGAAGGATGTGACCAGGATGACCAGGATGGATATGGCCAAATATCTCTCCTATGTTCCCCAGAGCTCTGTGAGGATCTTTCCCACCAATGTCTTTGACACCATCTTGATGGGCAGGAGGCCCCATATCGGCTGGTTGGGCAGCGAGAGGGACGAGGATAAGGTCTGGGAGGTCTTGAGGCTTCTTGATATCGAGAGGCTGGCTATGAGCAACTTCAGTGAGCTCTCCGGCGGCCAGCAGCAGAAGGTCCTGATCGCCCGAGCGTTGGTCCAGGAGGCAGAGGTGATGCTCCTGGATGAGCCCACCAGCAACCTTGACATCTGGCATCAGCTGGACGTGATGAACATCATTCGGGATGTGGTCAAGAAAAAGGAGATCACTGCCATCATGGCCCTGCATGATCTGAACCTCGCCTCCTACTACTCCGACCGGATCATCATGATGAATAGGGGCAAGATAATAGCCGCTGGCGATCCCCAATCGGTGATCACCGAGGAGAACATAGCAAAGGTCTATCGGGTGGAGGCGGCGGTGAGAAGCCTCTCTGACCGGCCGGTGATAATGCCCTTGCGCCAGATCCGGGGAGTTAAGGCCTGATCTTTTCTTTTTATATCAGAGGTCTATAGCTTCAAACCTTTCGGCCCGTATGCGATGAGCCTCATGGAATTCATTATCACCGGAATGGATGACAGCTCATGCAGGAGAGACCGCATCGATATGCTGGAAGCGCATTTTCATATCACACCGCCATGATGCGTGGCCTCATGCATGGATGGATGAGAAACATGTAAATCCTCCCAGTTATTATATAACTGTTGATATGGGCAGTGAAGGCTGTTCGCTTTCTGGGACTCAGATCCCGACTTGTCAAACTAGCCAATTCAACCTCTCGCATAGACATGAATGCGTCCTTGAACGCGAATGCGAAATTGTCCCTACGAGGGTTTTACAATCTGCCCATATAGGGCGGAGATAATATGGGTAAGCAGCGGGATATAGCTTGTGGAGCCGATATCCACAAGAATACGATTGTAGCTACAATCCTCTCCTTAGCAGGGACCAAGAACCAGGCAAAATTCGGCACTACTTTATCTGAATTATTGAGGTTCAAATTCTGGCTTACCGATAACGGTTGTGGTGTAGTTGCCATGGAATCGACTGGAACATACTGGATACCAGTATACTCCGTTCTGGAAGGCAGTATCGAGGTCGTAGTGGCCAACCCCTACATGATCAAACACATACCCGGCAAGAAGACGGACTTGATTGATTCTGATTGGCTCGCCGAACTATGCCTCAAAGACCTAATTGTTCCTTCCAGGATATTCCCCAAGGAGGATAGAGCTCTTAGAAGCCTGACCAGAGCTCGTGAAGGTCTGGTAAAGATACGAACTCAACTTAAGAACAGGATTCACAGAGATCTCTCCTCGTCACATATCAAGCTTTCTTCCGTGGTCACAGATATTTTCGGGAAGTCAGGGATGCACATTCTGAGGGGATTGCTTGATGATCAATCCATTGATGAGATCATCAAAGGTATACCTTCTGGTCGGGTTAAAAAGAACGCCGACAAGATCAAGGAGTCCATTGAAAATAATCTTGATTCAAGCCAGATCTTCTTGATCGAGTCCTCTTTAGACCTCATGGGTCATGTCCAGGATAAGATTGACAGGATAGATATGGATCTGAAGAGCAAAATCATCACGAGATTAAACGACCTGAAAATCGCCATGTCCATTCCCGGAATCGAGTTCACATCTGCGGCGACTATTCTGGCAGAAATAGGGAATTACAGGAACTTTAGCTCACCGGAAAAGCTGGCATCCTATTTCGGGCTAGTTCCTTTCGTTAACCAATCTGCGGACAAGCTACATACGGGATGCATCACGAAACATGGATCGAAGCATCTTCGGTGGATCATGGTCCAGGTTGCTCATGCCGCTTCCAAAAAAATTGGCTCGAAGCTAAGGAAGTTCTACCTGCGGGTTAGAGCTAGAAAAGGAGCCAACGTGGCAATAGTGGCTCTGGCCAGAAAGATCCTATGCATACTTTACCATCTCTTGATGAATCAGGAAATGTACGAAGAACCTGGGGCTGCAAGGAAAACCAGACCGAATAGGCTTGATCAATCGACCACTCAGAGAGAGTTCACAGCTCAGGAGATGATAGACATCCTTAAACGGAGTGGCTATGAAATTAGGAAAATTGATCGAGGGGCATGCGGCTGACATGCCCTTAAATCAGTATTGGTGAAGTGTTTCTCATGCGAAACGCAGAAGCAGAGCAATTAGAGCATTCCCAAGTGATCAATCCCTGCTGAGATTTGCATGATGCATCATAATAAAATAGTTATTCCGCTGGCCACTATTTTAATTTAATCATTTTTAGAATTCTTTTCGCCAGCTTTTTCATCTAATTTTCTTGATGATTTAAGCGATCTCAAAGTTTTTTTTGGCTTTGCAGTCTCCGACATGTCTGGGAGTAATGATTTTTTTATGGATTCTTGCTGCTTAGTATAGCAAGTTAATGCAGGAGATATTAACTTCTTCATGTTCTCCTGTTGCACAAGATAATCAGCAAATGCAGGAGATATTAACTTCTTCATGTTCTCCTGTTGCACAAGATAATCAGCAAATGCAGGAGATATTAACTTCTTCATGTTCTCCTGTTGCACAAGATAATCAGCAAATGCAGGAGATATTAACTTCTTCATGTTCTCCTGTTGCATAAGATAATCAGCAATTGCAGGAGATATTAACTTCTTCATGTTCTCCTGTTGCTCAAGATAATGAGAAAATGCAGATTGCCTTAAATCTTCAATTTCTTGTGCTTTGGATTCTTCTTCTGTCCTATGTTCTTCTACCTCTTCAATATATTCTTTCTTAATACTTGTTTTTAAATATTTATTGGAATACATTAAGAACTTATCCAGAGCATACATATAAAATATTTCTTTAGTATTACGATTGAACTCTGAAATTAATTCTGGTCTAGGACCAATTTGTTTACTGGAGGGGGGCTTCCACCACCAATCTTTCTTTGTTTCATTAGTGACAAGAATTACAGGCAGTTTTTTTTCTTTGGCCATGTCAATAATTTGAAACCATAATATAAGATCTCCATAGATTTTAATGCCTTTTTTTTCAGGATTGTCTTTGTCTTCAAATCCTGGTGGTAATTCCTGCGAATATCTTAATAATCCATGTGTCATCGGTTAAGCCCACCATTCCTCTGTGTATCTCCTTCTATTCACATGCGGGTCGAGTGCTTCACTGAAGCTAATTCTCAATGAAGTTATAAAAGAAGTATCCAATCCCAGATATTCAAGAACATCTGCCAACAGATAGTTGGCTTTCTCGGAGAATACAGTCCCCCATCTCAGCTGAGTGAATCGAACGACCTTTTCTCCGGGATTTAGTCTACGTATAATTGTATAAATTTTTCTGCTTATTAATAGCGTTAGTATCGCAATCCAGATAAAAGCCTCGATGACTTGCGGATTAGACGTAGGGACAACATCCAATGCATATTTGCTCTTGAGCTCCTTGAAAAGAATCTCTACCTCCCATCTTGCTCCGTATAATCTGGCTACTTCTTCAGCTTTCAGCAGATCCGTTGAGAGATTGGTTATATATAGATGGTACTTGTCTTCATCCTCGTTGTATACTGCGACCAACCTGAATCGCTCACTGTCCTTTTTCTCCTTTCCCCGATAGGCTCGACGGTTGAAGGTTACTTCCACCTCGACATCCAGCACCTGTCTTTTCAAGTTCTTAAGGACATCCTGAAGCTGCTTTCCCCGAACATCGATGCTCCGGCCTCGATGAGTTCGGTAGCTTTCGATAATTAGGGGATTGGCGTTGCTTTTCAGCCTGGATACGAAGTATCCGCCGTTTTCCTTGATTCGGGTGAAGACTTGATACTTATAGAATCCTAGATCGATAAGCAGGATGCGATCTTTTATCCATGGTCCTATCTTGAGTGTCTTCAGTTCATTGGTGTTCTCAGAGAACAATGCCACGCTCTTAGGGCCGCTAGCTATGGCACTGGTCAATACTGCAACCTTGACACCGGCTGCCACTTTGCGTGATCTGGTAGCTGGCCAGATATCTGCCAGCTTTTCGTGCAACCTTATGATGGTGCTATCCTGGATCAACACGTCTTCGAAAGGCGATAGCCGATCACTGAGGGTTCGATTGGGCTCTTGAGCCAAGTGTTCGAGGCCATGAGATACGCATTCGCGGAGGAAGGTTACTAGTTCAGGGGTAAAGCGATAATACCAGCTGCTATCACTTAAAATCAGATTTGATGCCGACTCATAGTTGCGCTTCAGACCAGCAAGGGTTCGCTGCAGAAATGTCCCATAACCTATAGCAAGTGTCCAGAACATGATCACGGGATCGATCTTGCGCTCGCGCTTTATCAGTCCTGTCTCTTTTGCTTTGTCTCTGAGCCATTCCGGCGGAAATAGCTCACAAAGCGTCCGCTCAATTAGATTTTTGTCATCGAATGAATATTGCCTGGTCAACTCAATCGACCCCCTTCGGATCTAAGAGAGTCTCTATAATATTTATATGTTATTAACCAGGCTATCTTTACTATCATATAACTTGGATTGCATCAAAAGAGAGGAGTGCTATATAAAGCAAGCCTTAACCGATGACGTATGCTTAATAATCCATCTTTGCAAATTTCCTCAAGTTTTTCCGAAGAGTAGGGTTTTCCCACCTTATCAATAAACAATTTGCTGATGCATTCATCAATGTAACTCAGATCCTTTTTTGGATCGGGATAATTTTCTACAATAAGCATTAATTCCTCTTTAATTCTTGAAAATTCGTCTTTTAATTTTTTCATTAATTTATCTTTAAGCTCATGGGTTGAATCATGTTCATCCATTCCTTTCTTTCCTTTTATTTTTTTTTCAGCATATTCAGGATAATCAATTATTATATCTATCAAAAATTTGTAATTATCTTCTTGATTTTTCTTTATTCTCTCTTTATTATCATAATATTCCAGGGCAACTTGGTGTGGAATCCATATGCGATCGGAGACTTTCTCAAAAGTTTCTATTATTTCTTTGCGTACTTCTGATGAATAAGAATATAAATCAAGAAGAACATTTGTATCCACAACAAATACGCATTTATTCCATAGATAATCAAATTCCTCACTACTTAATCTATAACTCGGAAGAATGCAATCCATAGCTAAAATCCTCCGATTCCTTCTATTTCAACTTGATATTAAAGCATTATGCTCTTCCTAATCATATCGAGCTATCAATCTTCCGATAAGCTTATTCATTTATTTAATAATTATATTAAAGATTTAATGGTAATATTCTGAGTCTTTCTAATGGATGTCAGTCTCCTGGTGTCGATAGCGGTCTAAATGTGTCCAATAGTAGCGGGATAAATTGTCCACCTGCCAATCCCTTGGGTTGAAACCGTCATGCCTGGATAGGCACCCATGAGGCATGAAAATTAGGTCATGGCATGAAAGCATGTCAAGACATCAATCACACGCAGGAGAGATTGCATCGATATGCATGAGCCACATTGGGAAGGATCTCGTTTGAAAAACAGGAATGGCAAGGAAATAAAGTGGAGTGAACCCCTGATAGTAGACAGGTAGTTAAGCAACGGTATTTAAAGCAACCTCCAATTCGAACTGATCCGGAGATCTATAATCCAGTGCCGAATGCAGTCTCTTCTTGTTGTAAACCTTCTCAATGAAATGCCAGATGTTTTCATAGGCATCTTCAAATGTTCCGTACTCATTAAGATATACCTCCTCGACCTTTAGAGTCTTGATAAAGCTCTCAGCAAATGCATTGTCATATGGATTTCCTTTTCTGGACATGCTAATCAGAATGTTATGGTCTTTAAGACAGTCAACATAATCTTTAGATGCATACTGCACCCCTTGATCCGAATGATGGATGAGACCGGTTAGAGATTCTGACCATCTATTCCTCAATGCCTTTGCCAATGCATTCATGGCCAGCTGGCTTCCCAAACTCCGGCCTAGATCCCAGCCGATACACTTTCGGCTAGCGAGATCCAGGATCACTGCCAAATAGATATGCTCATGTCGAAGCTGGATGTATGTGATATCCGATGCCCAGATCTGATTCAATCCGGTTACTGTTGTACTCTTCAGAAGGTTTGGATATACCGGCAGTCCATGGCTGGAATCAGTAGTTACTGGCTTGAACTTCTTTTTATGGCACAACAGGCTATCCAGATGCATGAGCCTCAGTACTCGCTTGTGGTTAACAAGATAGCCGCGATGCTGGAGCTCTGCCGTAATCCTTCGATAGCCGTATCCGGGAAATTCCAGAGCTATATCTTGAATCTCGTCTCTGAGAACGGTATTTTCGGTATTATCAGATAGATTTGCCTTCTGCTCTATTCGCCATTTGCAGTAGCCGCTGCGACTTACATCCAATACCTGACATGATTGAGATATGGACAACTGAAGGCTGCTCGAATGTGCTTCCTGGATAATCATGTACTGCCTCTTAGTGTTGGTTTTAGTCTCTCCTCTCGGACCTTCTTCTGGGTCATGGCGAACGCTTTTTTTAAAAGTTCGTTCTCGGCATGAGCCTGACCAAGCAGCCTCTCAAGCTCGGCAATCCTGGCCTCGTACTTGCACCGGTTGCCATTGCCACTGAACGCTCTTTCAGGATTCTCGGCTAGTTCATCTCGCCACCGGCAGGGAAGACTGGGATGTATGCCGTTCTCGCGGGCGATTTGAGCAAGGGGTTTCCCGGACTCAAGCTCGGCTACTACTGATATCTTAAATTCTCGGTCGTAGCGCCGTCTGGTCTTTTTCATGTGATTCCCTCCATGAGTTGCCATTGTTTAACTCATTGTCCACTCGGAGGGGTTCACTCCAAAGAGTATTCAGAAGATACGGTAGTCAAGGGCTCAAAAGATAAATTTACAGAATTAATTAAAAATTCTTATAAGGTTTTGCTGACCAGAGGCCTAAAAGGCTGCTATGTCTGCTTTATGGATAAGGATACAGAGCGGTTTGTGAGAAGTAGGATGGAGAACCCAAACCGCGATTGCTTATTGTATGCAGGACAGAAGGGGCTGCAACTCCAGGTCAGTGGATCGCATCACGATGGATGCAGGCTTGGAGCAGATCGACGGCACGATAAATATAATCGTAGATAGATCTCTCTATGGAGCCCAAAGAGCGAATTTTAATGATTATGTTGAAGCCCGTATAGGTGTTCTCATACCTGCGAGTAAGAGTTTTCTCACGTCGATTCAAGACAATGCTCATGTGTTCAAGCCATAGATTTTGTCGCCTGCCCAATAAGCCGCAAGCAAAGATACAATGACGATCAATACAATCAAAAAACTAAAATGCAGTGGATGCGATAAGGGGGCTGATGATCAGCGGAGAGCTGAGCAACCTGACCGTCGATGTCCTAGCCATACTGGTCTTCGATGTGGTGGTCTTCGCCCTGGCATCGTTGAGCTTCAGGAAGATTATAGAATGAGATGATAGAAAAAGAGATGATCGAGTAGGAAATGATAGAATAGAGATGATAGAGTAACGAGGGGCAAGTGCATTGATCGATAATAAAATTAAACCTAAAAATATCCTGATATACGGCGCAGGGGCGATAGGCTCCCTTATGGGCTATCTGCTCTCCGATCCACCCTCTGAAGATGGGGCCACAATCGAGAATGTAGCCCTCCTGGGCAGGTCCGGGCATATGGAGAAGATCAGGTCCGAGGGGCTGCAGGTGGAGGCCTCCGAGGGCATGACGCAGGTGCATTTCAGGCACCTGTTCACCGACCTTGATGAATTTGCCAGATCCGACTTTCATCCGGATGTGGTTATGATATGCGTCAAGACCTATTCCCTGCCGAAGCTTTGCGAAGAGATTGCCCAGTCAGGTCTCGATGGCAAGCTGAAAGATGCCCTTTTCCTCCTGCTGATGAACGGCATGGGAAACCGGGAGCTGTTCGAGACCCTGGTCCCCGGAGCCCTGGGGAGGATTCATGAGGGTATCACCTCCAACGGGGTCAAGCTCGCCCGGGAGGGCAAAATCGATCTGAAGGGCAAGGGGGCGACTGTCATCGAAAAGAGCCTCCCGCAGGAGTTGGAGCAGTTCATGAAAACCCGATTTGAAGAGCGGGGATTTCAGATTGAGTTCTCAGCAGACTTCAAGAGACAGCAATGGAATAAGCTCTTCATCAACTCGGTGATAAATCCAATAGCCGCCCTGTCCCGGCAGCAGAACAAAGTCATCCTCTCTCCCGTTTTGCAGAGCGCTGTGAGAAGGGTAGTCGGGGAAGGGGTGGCGGTCGCCCGTGCGGAGGGGTTGAGCTTTGATCCCGATACTGTTTTAGAGCTGGTCCTCACCGTGGCCGAGAAGACGGGGGAGAACAGCTGCAGCATGCTCCAGGATATCCTGAAGAACAAGACCACGGAGATCGATTCAATAAACGGCTATATCGTCCGCCTGGCCGAGGAGCATTCTATCGCAGTTCCCGTGAACGAGGCATTATACAGCCTGATTAAAGCAACTGCCAGGGGCTCGTAAGATTTGAATCTAGATATGGGAAATCCATAACCCTTCCTCAGGCAGGAGAGATCCTCGTGGACTGGTTTGCATTCTCTATTGCTGGAGCCGCCTGCCTGGCGGTCACGGGGATCATAGACAAGTTCTACCTGGGAAGGTATGTCCGCAATACCCTGGCATATCTATTCGTCCTGGTGGTGATTCAGCAGGTATTTCTCCTGCCCGTCCTGGCCTATGCCGGCCTGGAGTTCGTCTATCCTCAGAGCCTTTATGCCCTGTCCATCGGAGTGGTGCAGGTGATTCTCTGGGCGGCATATTTGCGCGCCCTCAAGGTGGAGGAGACGAGCAGGATTGCCGGCCAGGTCTACGTATTTCCGGTATTCGTCTTCCTGGGGGAGTTCTTCCTTTTAGGCGAGACCCTGCGGCCCTCTGACTATGTGGGCGGTGCCCTGCTGGTCTTGGCCGCTTTGCTCATCTCCTACCACCCGGCCTCCCATCCTGGAAGAATCGCCGGAGGAGGCAGGATCTCCCCTGCTCTGAAGTACATGGCAGTCTTCTGGGTCTTCACTGCCGCATACTCTTTGGCCTCCAAGTACCTGCTCGACTACATGACCGAGTGGCATCTGATCGTCTGGTCGTCGCTCGGCAGTCTGATAGCGGTCTTAGCCTTCCTGGCCAGAGGAGAGGTTCGAAGCGAGGTGGGGGGCTATTTCCGGTCCGGTCCGAGGCTGATCTCGATTCTTTTTTTGAATGAGCTGTTCGACTTCCTGGGAAGGGGATCGCTCATATTTGCCTACGCCCTGGGGTCAGTGGCCCTGGTATCGAGCGTCTCCGCTCTGCAGCCCTTCATCACCCTGATCTATGTGCTGATTCTGGGCTTCTTCTTGCCCGGGATGCTGGTTGAGGACTCAGACGGGAGGACGATTGCGCTGAAGATCGGGGCCACTGTACTGATCGTTGCCGGGGTGTACCTGGTGTCTTGACTGGAATGGGCTCGTGGTATTAAATGAGGAGGAACTCAGGCTTAGTCAGCCGTTCCGAAAAATCACAAGTACTTTTTGCAGCAGGAGCCAGAAGATTACACTCAAATCCTTTCATAACAGTGAGGACATAAGGATTGAAAATGAAGCTCAAGATCACTCTCGCCGGTCCAATGGTGCATGATATCGGCTACCGAGTGTTCTTGCTCAAGAACGCAATGAAAACCGCTCTGCCAGGGCTTTCTACCTACAACTGGGAAGGAGATGGCAGGCAACAGGTAATTGCCCTGGTAGAAGGGGATGAGGCTCGAATCAAAGCATTCCTCAAAAAGATTGAGAAGGATAGGCCAGGGCTTGCTCAAGTTACTGAAGTGACCTCTGAGCCCTACGAAGGCGAGGTTGGTCGAACCAGCGAGGTCGCCATGCTCTGCTCATTTGTTCAGCTGGATAAGGCCATCCCGCTGCTCCTTGATATGAGAGACGATCTGAAGGCGGTGCGGAAAACTTCTGACGCAACCCTCGATGAGGTCAGAACAATGCGAAAAACTACTGATGCGACCCTTGAGGAGGTCAGAGCAGCGCGAAAAACTGCTGATGCGACCCTTGAGGAGATCAAGGGCATGAGGGCAGACATCCAGCCTGGATACGCCTCGAACTTCCGGCAGATGCAATCCGATATCAGGGCTATAAAGGAACGCCTGGGGATGCCTTGATCATAACGCAATTAAATGGAAAATTCGCCAGGCGGGCCCAGGTGAAAGTTTAAACTGCTTTTTGAGAGGCTCGAATGATGTTGGATATCGGCATGGTCGATTTCTTAAATCCAGGGATATTATCAAGGCTAAGATTGATCTACACAGACTGTTTTTTTTTGTGCACGCCGCGAGTCGGGCCTTCGGCCCTCCCGCGCTAATGCCCTGGGCCCCCTCAACGCCGGGGAGGCTTGGATACAATGAAGGCAAGCCGTTGAAGGTTTTATATATTAATACAAACATTTTCATGTGCAGAAAGAAAAGGCAAAACATAATATTTTGGCTCCTCGCTAAATTGTGTTGGTAATGCACGGCAGAGAATTTTCTTTGTGCCTTTGTTCCTTTGTGGTGAAGTCCAAGCATCCCGATTTCACCAGAGAGACAGAGGCAAAAAAACGAGAGCGAAATAGTGGCATAGAAAACAGCGAAGAACCCAATATCATTTCCCGATCTCCCTCTCGATCATCTCCGCCGAGACCGCTGTTCCCCGGCAGGTGTGCATGTTTAAGGAGAGAAGCAATCCTACGACTCTCTCATCCTGCACCAGAGCTGAGCCGCTATCCCCGGGTCCCGGGAGATCTCCCGGAGGCAGGATGACATAGACGATGGACCAGGAGGAATCGGATACCCGGCAGGCAATGGAATGGCGGGCGTTCACAAGCTCTGCCTCGCCCGGATGAGGCTTGCCCAGAATCGTCAACTGGCAGGGAGCGAGAATGGGAAAAAAGGCCAGATCGGCATCACCAGGAATATATGAGACCCGGCAAGTGATCCCGCCCAATCTCAGCTCTCTTGTCCCCACCTGTTGAAAAATATGGGCGGGAGCCACGCCCGCAAAGCCGCCGCGCCAGGGAATGATCGCCCCGATCACTCCGCCGGAGCGGCCGGCTATGAATTGGTCGCCTGATCTGATCACGGTATTGGGATTAATTTTGGGATCTGATATCCGCCCGGAACTCTCGAATACCTCAAATGTACTGCTGGATGAGCCCCTCAGGCTCAGCCATGTGGTTCCTCTCTTTGAGCAGGATCTTGGCTGCCGCCCTCTCGAAGTCGCTCTGGTAGACGGTAGTCCTCTCCTCCCGGATAGCATACATGCCCGCCTCTGTGGAGAGCGCCTTCAGATCAGCTCCGCTTGAGCCCTCGGAAAGCTCGGCTATCAGCCGCAGGTTCACGTCCCGGTCCAGGTTCATGCCCTTGGTGTGGATCTTGAGAATCGACTCTCTCGCCTCCTTGCTGGGCAGGGGGATCTCGATCACTCTATCGAAGCGGCCTGGCCGAAGGAGAGCTGGGTCTAGCATATCCAGACGGTTGGTGGCAGCGATCAGCTTGACCTCACCGCGGGCGTCAAAGCCATCCATCTCCGCCAGGATCTGCATTAAAGTCCTCTGAACCTCGCGATCTCCGCTGGTCGCTCCATCCATGCGGCGGGCGCCGATGGCATCCAGCTCATCGATGAATATTATCGCTGGGGACTTGCTCTTGGCCAGCTCGAACAGCTCGCGGACCAGGCGTGCCCCTTCTCCGATGTACTTCTGCACGAACTCCGAACCCACCACCCGCATGAATGTGGCCTCTGTGCTCTGAGCAACAGCTTTCGCCAGGATGGTCTTGCCCGTGCCTGGTGGGCCGTGCAGCAGGACGCCCTTGGGCGGCTCGATTCCAACCGAGGTGAAAAGGTCCGGCCGCTTTAGGGGAAGCTCCACGATCTCCCTGATCTCAGAGATCTGGGTGTCCAGACCGCCAATCTGAGAGAACTGTACATCTGGAGCCTCCTCGATCTCCATGCCGAATACCGCTGGGTCGCGGGGAGAGGGCAGAACGCACATCACCGCAAATGACTGCTGGTTTAAGCCTACCTGAGCCCCGACCTTTATCTCCTCCTCTATGAATTGGGATAAACTAACAACGAATCTGGGGCCGGTACTGCTCTTGACGATAACCCGGTTCTCATCCAGAACATCGACGATGGTTCCCACGATCATCGGACCGACGCGCAGGCGCTCCAGCTCGCTTCTGAGCTTCCGGGCCTCACGCTCGAACTTGAGCTTCTGGTTCTCTATAAGCCTCTTCTCGCCTTCTACGCGGTCCTTCTGCTCACGCAGCGCCAGGTTACGCTCCTCCAACTGGCGCATCCGGTCCAGGATGTAGCGCGAGAAATCCGCGCCAGCTCCTGACTCATTCATGCCTTCTCCACTATCCATAATTACAAAGGTTATTAAACTTTGACCCGTATAAAGGTTTCCGAAATGACCGAGAAGCAATGCGAGATTTGCGGCGCCGAAATCTCAGGTTCACCCCAAAAGATCGTTATTGACCGATCAACTATGGAAGTTTGCAAGAGCTGTGCGCGCTTCGGAAAACCAGAGGACAAATGGACACCAGTTCCACGGAAGATGGTTCCTGTGGAGAGGGCCTTCACCGTCATGAGGCCTAAACCACGCGACCAGTTCAAGGATTTGGTGGAGTTGGTTCCGGATTTCGGGCGCAAGATCAGAGAGGCGCGGGAGGGCCTGGGACTCACGCCAGAGCAGCTGGGAGCGAGGATCAAGGAGAAGGCCACGCTCCTGAAGAAGATCGAGAGAGAGGATATCTCACCTGAGGATGATGTCAGAAAGAAGCTGGAGAGGGAGCTTAAGATCAAGCTCACCGATCAGGCCAGCGAGGCTCAGGTCAAGTCCGGGGGCTCCGGCAGGGGACTCACTTTAGGGGACATAGCCAACATCAAGCGGAAATAATCCATGATACCCAGTGCAGCTCGATTTATCATTGGAGGGGGTGTGGTAGTCTATCCAACTGAGACCGTTTACGGCCTGGGGGCTAATGCTCTGGACGAGCAGGCAGTTATGAGGGTCTTTTTGATCAAGAAAAGGCCTCTTTCCATGCCCATCTCTCTAGCGGTCTCGAGCCTGGAGATGCTCAGAGAGGTGGCCGAGGTTCGCGATGATGACATGGATATTTTGGAGGATCTTCTGCCGGGACCAGTATCCATCCTGCTGCGAAAAAAGAGCATAGTTCCGGACATCCTCACTGCCGGCTCATCCCTGGTAGGCATAAGGTTCCCGGACCACGAGTCTGCCCTCAGGATAATCGATAAGGCCGGACCGATCACCTCCACAAGCGCCAATCGCACCGGCCAGCCAGCGCCGGTGAGCGCTAAGGAGGTCTCAAAAGAGATAGAGGATCGAGTAGAGCTGGTGGTGGACGGTGGCAGATGCAAATACTGCCAGCCCTCAACCCTTCTGGACCTGGAGAATAGAAAGATCATCCGGCCGGGCGCTGGCCTGGACAAAGCGCTGAAGGCGATAAAGTGATGGCCCGGATCAGAGACTTTTTCGAAACCAATGAGGGCTGGATCTTTGCTGTCTCAGACTACAACCACCCTCACGGCCTCCGCTCCCTGCTCCGCTACATTCCCGATCCGTCAGGGGAGCGTGCTGCCAGAGGCATGCGCTACCGAAAGATGGACTTCGACCAGGCATTCGAGTTCTTGCGCCAGAATAGGCCGGATTATATTCAGGACCTTCATGTGGTCCCTGAATCCGATGTCCTCCGGCTCTACGATCCCTCCCAGGGCTTGAGAGCTGTGGCAGAGAAGGATCCCAAGACGGAGAAGATCGCCCTCATCCTCAATCAAGCGGGTGTGCCCTGGGAGGAGATGGGAATCACTGGCTCCAGGCTTATCGGCTTGCAGGCACCTGCTTCGGATATCGATTTCGTGGTCTATGGTCCCATGTGGTGGAAGGCAAGGAATATAGTGGACCGGGCAAAGAGAGAGGGTGTCATACAGGACCTGGATGAAGAGACCTGGAAAAAAATCTACGCCAAGAGAAAACCCGAGATCAGCCTGGAGGAGTTCATGCTCCATGAGAAGAGAAAAGGAAACCGGGGCATGATCGACGGCACCTACTTTGATCTGCTATTCACCCGCGATTGGAACCAGATCCAGCCGCTGGATGAGGGCCGTACTGTCGGCCAGGGGCTGGTCGAGGCTCAAGTTACAGATTGCGAGTTCGCCTTTGACAGCCCCGCCATCTTCCGGCTGGATCATCCGGAGGTTAAGGAGATTCTCTGCTTCACTCATACCTACGCCGGCCAGGCACTCCCTGGAGAGAGGATAGAAGCCAAGGGCGTACTGGAGGAGACTGCTAATGGTCTTCGGCTTGTGGTGGGAACCACCCGCGAAGCGCGGGGAGAATGGATAAGATCGCTTTCGCTGCTTGAAAAAGCTACTCAAAAGAGGTTATAAAAATGCTGCTAGTTCGACCCTTTGACATAGAGATAGGTCAGCATAAAGTCATGCTCAATATCGTTGATGCCCGGGAGAGGGGCTTGAATCCTGGAGACCGGGTCCGGGTGAGGGCCAAGGGGGCTGCAACCACCGCCCTGCTTGATACCACCACCCAGATGGTCAAGCCTGGGGAGATCGGTATCTTCACCGAGGCTCTTAAGGATCTCAATAATCCGGTGGATGTGGATATCCTGCCTGCACCGAGGCCTGCTTCCATCTGTCATATCAAAAGCTTGATGGATAACGAGAAGCTGAGCGAGGATCAGATCCGAACCATTGTGCAGGATATCGTGGACAACAACCTCAGCGACATTGAGCTTGCTGCTTATGTCACCGCTTCCTACATTCATAACATGCCCTCTGAGGAGGTGGTCTGGCTGACCAAAGCGATGATCGAGACTGGTGAGCGGATTCACTTCGACACCCATCCGGTCATGGACAAGCACAGCATTGGCGGCGTTCCCGGGAACAAAGTATCCCTTCTCATTGTGCCCATAGTGGCAGCCGCAGGCCTTCTCATTCCCAAGACCAGCTCTCGGGCCATAACCGGGGCGGGCGGTACAGCCGACCTGATGGAGGTCTTGGCCCCGGTGGAGTTCAGTGCGGCAGAGATCAAGGAGATAACAGAGAAGGTGGGCGGAGTCATAGTCTGGGGCGGAGCCACCAATATCGCCCCTGCAGATGATAAGCTGATTAAAGCGGAGTATGCATTATCCATAGACCCCTACAGCCAGATGCTGGCCTCCATCATGGCCAAGAAAGGGGCTGTAGGCGCTGACGCAGTGGTAGTGGATATGCCCGTAGGGCCGGGCACAAAGCTGCCCACGGCAGACGACGGCAGGACCCTGGCCAAGGACCTGATAGACCTGGGTGATAAGCTGGGAATTCGGGTGGAATGCGCCATGACCTTTGGAGGCTCTCCCGTGGGCAGAACCATAGGACCGGCTCTGGAGGTGCGTGAGGCGCTTACCCTTCTGGAGAATAAGCCGGGTCCAAATAGCCTGAGGGAGAAGAGCCTCTCGTTAGCTGGCATACTGCTGGAGATGGGCGGAGTGGCAGGACGAGGAGAAGGCTACGCTGCTGCAGAAGAGATCCTCAGCAGTGGAAAGGCTCATGCCAAGCTGATGGAAATCATCGCTGCCCAGGGAGGCAATCCCAATGTGAAGAGCGAGGATATCGTCATCGGCGAGAACTGCGAGGAAATTTTGGCTCCGGCAGGAGGATATGTGGTGGCCTTCTACAATAAACGCCTTGTAGAGCTGGCTCGCATGGCTGGTGCTCCCTCGGACCAGAAAGCTGGAGTCATAATCCACAAGAAGATGGGTGAGAGGGTGAAGAAAGGCGAGCCTCTGATCACCATCTGCTCCTCATCGGACTGGGAGCTGGATAGCGCAGTCAGGGATGCCAAGAGGTCTATGCCAATAGTGGTAGAAGGAATGCTGCTGGAGAGATATCCCCGCATAACCGAGCTTTAGAATTTGAGGGTCGCCCTATGAAGGTTGCAATTACATATCATGAGGATTTCGGCAGGCATGGCTTTAGCGTTCTGAAGGAGAGGATTCAGCCATCCTTCGAGAAGCTGATGGAGTCCGGGCTGGTGGACGGGATTGAGGTGCAGGTGTTTCGGGCCAAACCCGCTCCAATGGAGCTGGTGGCGAAGGCTCATACTGAAGGGCACATGGCCAACATGGAGACGGATCAATACCGGGATGTGGCCATTTTGTCCGCAGGGAGCGTGATGATGGCCGCAGAGATGGTGGCTGCTGGTCAGGCAGAGTCTGCCTTCGCCTTCACCGGAACCGCCGGGCACCATGCTTCAAGAGGAAGCTGTTGGGGATTCTGCTACTTCAACGACGTAGCGATCACCATACTGCGCCTTAAGGAGATGGGCTTCGAGCGCTTTCTCATAGTGGACGTGGACCCCCATTTCGGCGATGGTACGCGCGACTTTTTCAGGGAAGATCCAGATGTATTTCATATCAACCTGCACAGCGGCACCGGCGAGGAGCATGATCCACAGAGGAACAATTACGATATCGGCCTCTCTTTCGGAGCAGATAATGAGAGATTCCTCTCTGCCCTTAAGAGCGGTCTGGTGCTGGCAAGAGACTTCGACTTTCAGATAGCTTTTGTCATCTTTGGGCACGACTCCCATCAGGACGACTATGGTGGGTTCAACCTAACCTTCGAGGCCTATCCCCGGATGGCTCAGATAGTAAAGGAAGCTGTGGGCGATAAGGGTTTGGTCTTCGTTCTCAGCGGCGGATCCTGTGTGCACGTAGGTGAGAGGGTCATTCCCGATATCGTTCGGGTGCTGTCGGGAAGGTGGCCGTATTGAGGGTGGCCTCCAACTGTTATCCCTGCCTTCTGGACCGGGCGAAGTTCGAGTGCGATATGGTCTTCACCCGGGAGGAGGATAAGAAAGCGGCAGTAGAGGAGCTGCTGGACTTCATGGCCTGCCATAAGGGCGGTGTTCCGGCTCTTATGGGCACAGAAAGAGAGCTCATCATTAAAAGGCGAAGCGGAAGCTCAGATCCATATCGGGAACTGAAGGAGGAGAGCAATCAGGTGGCAAGGGACCTCTTGCCACGGGCAGTGGAGTTCTATGAACAGTCTCCGGACAAGATCGAGGCCCTGATCAGAATTGCCTCGGCTGCCAACTCCATGGAGTTCGGGGTCAAGGGCCACGATTTTGATAACCTGACATTCGGCAGGGTCTTTGCTGACACCCTTCAAGAGAACCTGCATGCGGATATGGCTGAATTGAAAAGACGGCTTCAGTCTTTTGGCAAGATACTTTATCTGACAGACAATTGCGGCGAGGTCATATTCGATCTATTTGTAATCGAGAAGCTAAAGGAGATGGGCAAGACCGTGGTGGTGGGATCGAAGTCCGAGCCCATCATCAATGATGTCACCGCCGATGAATTGAAGAGCTTCTCGGATGTGGATGTGATACCAACCGGCAATGTGGTGGGAACGGCACTTGAGCACCTGAGCCCAGAGGCCTCGGTACTCCTATTCGATCCGGAATGGCTGATACTGTCCAAGGGCATGGGCAACTTCGAGACCATGTCCGAGTTCGATCAGAGGCTGAAGGGCAGGCTGATCTATATCCTGCGTGCCAAGTGCGAGCCTGTGGCGGCTAAAATGGCCGTTCCAAGGGGATCGCTGGTAGCGAGGCTAATTTAGCAATAGTTCATGTCCACTTCTTCCGGGGCGGGCTCATCCGGCTCATCGATGATCGACTCCATCAGGGAGAAATCAAGATCGAGCTTGAACAGATCTCTGATGGCATAAAGAAGGTTTGTGGCCGCCGGAATATCTATCAGATCGGCTCCGGAGCTTGTTCCCAGCAGGCAAAAGCCTCTCATATTATAGAGAGGCGCCAGCCCTGCCAAAAGGCCGTTCATCCCGCCGATAGCTCCGCTGCGGAGCAGGGTAATCCCAGAATCATGGAGAACAGCTGCAGATTCAGGATCTGTGGCCGAGCCGAGTATCTTCGCAGTCGCATCTCCCACAAATGCGGCCAGGGTTATCACATCCGTTACCCCTTCAGATTCTATTGCCTGCAAAATCTCTCCTGCCAGCTGATACATCCCCTGCACATCCAGAGGCTGGGTATCCCCGGAGAGCACGAATATGTTCTCCTTATCCTGGGAACGTAATAGCTCTGCGTGCATGAGCTCCGCCAGGCCATCAGAAACCATTACCTGGGACGGGAAGCTGTGGGAATAGAACGGTTTAATGCCACTGCATTTCAGAGCATTGCTTAGGTAATCGGCAGCCACTTTTCCCACGCTTCCAATTCCTGGAAGGCCGCAGATGCAGGCAACTCGAGACTCAAACATCGACTAAGTTTTGAGATGTGCAGCTATAATTCATTTTCGCCGGATTATCGCCAGAGGATCACTGATGGATCCTTCTGGCATAATCAGAATATCACTTGCCTACAGCCTCTATCATCCAGTTGATTCCGATCGTCTCATTGGCCTCAGTGGTCCATTCTGCCGGCGTGAGAATTCCATTGCCGTAAAGGAAGGAGTTGCCAGTTCCGTTGTTATATTCCATGCCAACCACCATTCCTCCGCGATCATAGAATAACACATAAAAGTCTTCGGTGACTGCCAACGGTGGGATCTCTATGACTCCCCAGATTGGGCCTTGATCGGTGAGGAAGTAACCATTCTGAGCATCCGCAAATCTGTACAGGAGATGAAGGTCCTTATCTCTGATCTCCAGGAGGAAGTTCCTATCCATGTTGTAGCTGTAATCGGTGCTGTTATAGTCGCTCCAGCCCAGGACCTTCACACCATAAAGCTTCCAGTCTGAACTGGGAGCCTTGAACTTGACGGCTTCTGCTACATCCAGACCTTCGATATCAAACTCATCGGTTATGGTGAACAGGCTGATATTCATATCGGAGGCATTCTTGCCGCTATCCTGCGCAAGAGTGGTATAGCCGGATTCCGATGACGTATCTGCAGCCATGGCTCCGAAGCACGATGCCACAAAGCATAGCCCGTATATCAAAAATATCATCTTATTCAAATGATCACCCCGTATATTCTGATGAATCCGGCCCATATAAGGATTTTGAAGAGTCTTATTGCAGTCTGGCAGATCATCTACCAGACCGCAATTCGTCTGCAGGACTCAGCCTGCTCTTTCACTCGCCAACTGCTCTGATCAGCCAATTTATGCTGGTTGTGGTATTGCTCTGGTCTGTGAATTCGACTGGAAGCAGCTCCGAATACACGCTATCATAGAAGTAAGAGCTGCCGGTAGAATTTTCCAGTTCCATACCTATGAACATCGAGCCCCGGTCATAGAAGATCACATAGAATTCATCCGTCACGGGAACTGAAGGCAAGTCTATGGCTCGGAGAATTATAGCAGGAAATGTGAAGTAAGCATTTTGGGTATCTGCCATCCTGTAGAGGAGATTCATTTTTTCGTCTCTGACCTCGATGAGGAAGTTTTCAGATTCAGGAATTGATGTCGCATTTCCATCGAAGCCATTCCAGCCTGCTACCCTCACCTGCTTCAATTTCCAGCCGGGATTTGGCGCAGTGAACTTCACGGCCTCGCCCACAGAGAATGCGTCCATGTCCATAGCGACGCTATACAGAGTCATATTCATTTGGGAGAGATTTGTGCCGCTATCCTGTTTAAGGACGGTCATGGTTGCAGCATTGTCAACTTCATCATTTTGAGATAGAGTAACTCCCACTAAGGATCCAAAGCATAGAGCCAGAATCAATAAGATCATCTTTTTCATGCGATCACCCTGAATAAAAGGTTTATATTTTCTCTTTATAAAGATGATGCTGTATTCCGATGCAGGAAACCACTGACAAGCTCGATTCCATTATATCCAATCCCCTTTGCACACAATAGTGACAGATATCTTTACCTACGATAATATCGACTCCTTAGATTAGAGTGATTGACATGTTTCCTGGTTTAGGAGGTTTAGGAGGAAGGGGCGGCATGAGCCCCAAGAAGATGAAAGGCATGCTCAAGAGCATGGGAATAGACATCGATGAGCTAGAAGGAGTCATTGAGGTTGTCATCCGCATGCCTGATAAGGAGATCGTTATACAAAACGCCTCTGTCGCGATAATGGATGCCCATGGGCAGCGCAGCTATCAAATATCCGGCGATGCCACTGAGCGCCCTCTCTCCGGAACGGAGGCAAACGAGGGACCGGAGCTTGAGATCCCCGAGTCAGATGTGGACCTGGTTGTCGCCCAGACGGGTGCAAATCATGAAGATGCAAGAGCGGCCCTCCTGGAGGCAAAAGGCGATCTAGCGGCAGCAATTTTGCTGCTCGCACCGAAGTGAATGATCAAAAAAACCGCCGAACTATCAGCGATAATAAGGCGATCTTCGTGAGCGAGGCAAGAGAGGTCATTCGCGATCCAGTCCATGGGTCCATCTCGACAGATCCGCTGGAGTGGCAGATCATCCGATCCCGTCCAGTACAAAGGCTTAAGGGGATAAAGCAGCTGGGCCTGGTGGAAGCAGTCTATCCCGGGGCCAACCACACCCGATTCGAGCATTCCCTGGGAACCATGCATATGGCCGGGCGAATGGCCGAGCACCTGGGTCTCTCCTCTGAGGAGGTGAGAAAGGTTCGGTTAGCCGGGCTGCTCCACGACCTGGGTCATTCCGCTCTCTCTCATGCTGTTGAGGGGGTCTTAGGCCGCAACCCCGAGGTTCAGCCCCTGTTGAAGGGCAAAAGAGCTTCCGGGCACGAGGAGTTCACCCAGGATATAATCTCCTGCCATCCTTTCGGCCAAGAGGCCATAAGGATTGCAGAAAGGGATTTCGGCGATGCGGACAAGCTCTTTGCAGAGGTCGCAGACATAGCCCGGGGAAGGATTCCGCCCCTGGGGCAGATCATAGTCGGCGACCTGGATGCAGACAGAGTGGACTTTTTGCTCAGAGACTCCCATCATTCTGGCGTATCCCTGGGCCTGGTGGATACAGACCAGATCCTGCAGTCCCTCACCATCTGCAAGGGCAGGATAGTCCTCGTCGGCCAGGGTGACTATCGGGCAGAGATGTCCCAGACGGCAGCGGAATCAATGCTCATCGCCCGGGCGCATCATTATAATGCCCTTATCTATCATCCTTCTGTCCAATCCATAAGGGCCATGCTTCTCACGGCGCTGGAGAACGCTCTGTCCAGGATGAATGAGGATGATGCCAAAAGGAGGATAGAACTATTCTTCCGGGAGTACACCGATCCGGACCTTCTGCGGTTCATCTGGGAGACGGGAGATGATGTCTCACGGGATCTACTGCAGCGTATAAAATTCGGCCAGGAGATACCGCTGGCTGCCAGGTTCGACCACCGGTCCCTCGCGCCGGATATCAGAATGGCTCTGTCCACCATCTCCCGCCATGGGAGGATGAGAAAGCTCTTCGAGGATACCCTCTGCAAAAAATATGGGGCCCTGGTGAGCATCACCGCGGGCAGCGGAGTGCCCAGGTCCGTGAGAACCCAGGCGGATAGCTTTCTCTATGACGAATCCGCCCTGGCCGCGGGCCTGGTAAAGTCGCTGACCCGCCAGATCGCCATATCCTTCTTCTCCGACGATCGACCGGAGATCTCCCTTGATGAAGTTATGGAGCAAGCGGCAAAGCTGCTGTCCTTTATCCGCTCCGAGAGCTATCTTCCAATCGATGGGCTATTGCTGCTCTTTTATGCTTTGCATAATATGCTCTCCGAGAGATACGGTGAGAAGATCCTGGTTCCCCGGATCAGAAACATAACCTGGCTCTACAGGACTGTTGCCAGGCTCAGGGACCTGGGCTCTGGTGGGCTTTCAGGACTATTTGATTACTCCTTTCATTCTGAATATGGATTCCCCTATAGCGAGAGGCTTTTCGAGGATATTCAGATCCTCGTTGCCAATGGCATGATCTATCAGGACCAAAGGCACTATGAGATCAATGGCCAGTGGCTGCAGAGGTATGAGTATATGCTCACTGCTGAGGGAATACGCTACGCTAAAGAGGTTGCTCTATCCTATAGCAAAGAGCACGAGATGCTGCAGATCCTTCTTAAACAGGATAAACACACCATCCCCTTTGATGTGGTGAGCCTCAATCTCAAGAGATACTCTGGTGCAAAAGCATGAGATTCAAATAATCAGGACAGCAGTACGCCCTTGCGAGCCGCTGCCGCCCAAATCCTGAGAAAATAAAAGATTTAGCGGATGAGGACCTAGCTCATCTTGCCCTTGGTGTAGGGGGTGCCCTTGATGACCTCAACCGGCGTCGAGGGATTCCAGTCATCTTTCAGGAACTGATAGATGTTTCCCCCTTCAACCATGTAGGTGGCCAGGCTGGTATTGGTTGCATTGTTGGTGTCGTTTTGCAGGAAATCCAAGATGGCATATGTGGTGTTGGTGGTGTTATTGTTGAAAGATTTCTTGGCATATAGAGGGGCGCTGGCAAGAGGTGCCACGAATGGGGTTGGCGCCCAGCTATCATTCAGGAAAGCAGCAATGGATGGAGTAGTCAGCAGAGATTCATCCCCCGCTTCATTGATCTCTCCATTATCGAACGGCGCAGGATCCTTGCTCATGCCGCCTGGCATAAGCCCAACCAGAGCAATCAGAGCAATCAGTACAAGGATAATGTGTCTCATGAGTCCTGCATTATCCATCAGGTATCCATAAAGCTTTCCGTCGGTAAAACTATATTCTCGATCAAGATCGGTTATCCTGAATGCATTATGGTGAGATGAGAGTTGATCAGTCCGCCAGGGCTTTAAGCTCTTCTGTAGTCGATTCTGGGTGCTCTGCCAGATATTTCGCCACAATTGGCCGGTGAACGAGCTTGCAGTCGATGCAGCTCCAGAACCTCTTACCCCTCTTTGTTCTCACGAACCTGCCCAGCTCTTCATCCCTGCAGGGATAAAGGGGGCAGAAGCAATGGGTGCAGTCCTGACCTTCGAAATGGTGGCAGGGATAGTATTCGCAGTTGGACTGGCCCGTGGCCTTGACCGGCTGGTCCAGCGCCTCCCTTATCAGACAGGGATCGTCTGTTACTAGACCGTCCGCCCCCAGCCGGAGAAGCCAAGCCGCCTGAGCTACCGTATTGACCACCCCCGGGTAGACTTCAAGGCCCTTCTGATGCGCCTCCTTGAAAAGACGGGGATTTACCTTTTCTGGAAATATGGCATCCGCATCAGCCCAAAGGGCCAGTTCTACCGGCTTTATGGGCAGTGAGGTGATAATAATGCCGGTTTTGAGATCGGAGATCTCCTTGATCTCGCGCAGGCTGGCGTGATAGGAGGAGGTGATGATGCTCTTTTCCTTCGGCACTACATCAGCCACCAGGGCTTCCAGGCCCTCTTCTTTCATCTCCACCACCACCCCCAGCTCCAGCTCTTCTGCCAGGGATAGAGCCTCTGCCAGAGTGGGAACTGGCTCATTTCCGGCACGGATCGCCTTAAGCTCAATGCAGTTGAGATCCTGGACCATTCCCTTGCCATCTGTGGTTCTGTCCACGCTATCATCATGCATCAGCACGAGCTTTCCGTCCCTAGAGAGCCTCACATCCACATGGACATAATCCGCAAGGCAGCGCTTCGCGGCTCTTATCCCTTCCAAGCTGTTTTCTGCGGCAAGCGCGCGGGCTGTGCGGTGACCTATCACCAGAGCCATTGAAATGAATTCGCCTGGAAAATATATCACCTTTTGCCTGATTCTGGCAAAGGATTATACTGCAAGAGGGACAATCGATATGCAAATGCTTGAAAATCTTGAGAAGTTCACCAGGCTTAAGAGGGATGTTGCCCAGATAAATGTCGATCCCCTGCAGAGAGGTGGAATATTGACTCCCGAGGCAAGGGCCGCTCTGGTGGAGTGGGGCGATGGCTACTCCATCTGCGATTTTTGCGCCGGGATGCTGGATCACATAAAGAATCCTCCGGTGGAGGAGTTTGTGCACAGCATCCTCCCGGAGTTCCTGGACATAGATGAGGTTAGAGTCACCCATGGCGCGCGGGAGGGGAAGTTCGCTGCCATGCATTGCCTGTGCCAGAAGGGGGATTTCGTGGTGATGGATGGCAACGCCCATTACACCTCGGTTCTGGCAGCGGAGCGAGCGGGACTGAATGTGGAGTATGTGCCCCCCAGCAAGGAGCCGGATTATGCCATAAGCTCTGAAGGATATGCTCTGGCTATAGAGAGAGCCTATGAGAAGAAGGGAAACGTAACCCTGGCCCTCCTGACCTATCCCGATGGCAACTACGGTAATCTGGCTGATGCGCGAGCGATAGCTGATGTCTGCCACGATTACGGTGTGCCGCTCCTTCTCAATGGCGCCTACTCCGTTGGCAGGATGCCGGTGAAGGCTCGGGAGTTGGGGGCAGACATAATCGTAGGCAGTGGCCACAAGTCCATGGCCGCCTGCGGGCCGGTGGGCGTCCTGGGAGCCTCGGAGGAGTATGCCCGGATCATATTCAGGCCCTCCGCTACCAAGAAGAATAAGGAGGTGGAGCTATTAGGCTGCACGGTGCGGGGAGCGCCCCTCATAACCCTGATGGCCTCATTCCCAACAGTGGTAGAAAGGGTGGGCCGCTGGCCCGAGGAGCTGGAGAATGCCCGCTGGTTTTCCAGCGAGATGGAGAAGATGGATCTGGTCCAGGTGGGGGATCGGCCGCATAACCACGATCTGATGTTCTTTTTGACCGAGAGGCTCTATGATATATCTCAGACTGCAAAAGGAGGTCGCTACTTCCTCTACCGGGAGATGAAGGATAGAGGAGTGTGCGGCATCAAGCCTGGCCTCACCCGCCAGTTCAAGCTGAGCACATATGGCTTGGGCCGTCCGGAGTTGGAGGTGGTCTTGAATGCACTCTCTGAGATCATCGAGTCCCATGAAAAGGACGAAAAGGGAGATAAAAACGAAAAGGGAGCAAATGGGTCTTAAGACAGACCGCTTCCTCCCATTCCAATGGGTATCTGGCTGAGATCTCCAACGCCTGTCAGGATACTCACAGCATCCTGCCGGACATCGTGGTAGTAATCTTCTGAGCGGGTGCCCGATTTTACTGCAACCGTCTCATTCATGGCGGCCACTGAGCTGCTTGGTTCGCTCTGGACGATTGAGGGCTCAGCCTTTTGGGGCATGACCGCAGGGGTATAGCTGGCGGTATCGGGATTGATCCATATGGTCTCGAAGGTGCCCCGCTCGGAGATCTCGCCATCTTTCACCTTCAAGAGATCGCCTCTTATCGACTGGTTCGAGGGGTCATATGTCCCGTTCAGGCGGGTGGAGGTCTCTGAGCCATCATCAAGGTAGGTCATGACCAGGTCTACATTGTCCTCTTTTACTGATCCAATGACCACTGCATTCCAGGCCTCCTGGCCGTCCTGCTCGTATTTTGCCTGGCCGTAGAGGATCTCATTCTCCTGATTGAGAGCCATTATCACGTTATCGATCTCGATACCTGAAACCGACCAGATATAGCTCAGGTCCAGAATAGACTGACTGGAAATCGGAACGGATTGGCTAACGTTGGAAGATTCATTGTCCATGATGGATGAATTCTCCGGGATCAATGCTGTCTGATCGAGCGCTACCGTCTCTGCATCTGAGCTGTCCGACTCCTGGGCGAGCGAAGGACCGGCAGCACAGATGAGAAAGATCATCAGAGGAAGGATATGCCATCCCCTCATCAAGCAATTGACTTTCATTTAGAACCACCACATTCTACCTTATCTGCAAAAAGATTTGCTGCGCCAGCTTTCTGGCGCATCATTCCTCAATCTGAAGTCCAGTTCAGCCCATGCCTGGTGGGATGCCGCTGAGGTCACCGCCCGGACCGATCTTATCTTTGTACTCATGAACGTCGACGAATCTCTTCTCTGTCTTATTAACAGCAGTGGTATTCACAGCAGCAGCGGCGGGCTGTGCGGCACTGGTGACCTCTGCGGGAGCAGGAGTTGCCACCGCTGGTGCCTCAACCGTGGCAGGAGTGTAGCTGGAGGTGTCCGGATTGATCCACATGGCATTGAAGGTGCCGTTGTTGATAACCTTGCCCTCGCTCGCCTGAGTGAAGTTGCCGCTGATGTCCTCATTGGCCAAAATGCCTGAAAACCTGGTAATGATCAGCACATTATCCTTCAGGGCGCTCATGGTCAGGTCAACTTTTTCTCCTACCACTGAGCCTATTACATCTGCATTCCAGGCTTTTCCGCCCTCTGGCTCATACTTTGCCCGTCCCAAGAGATCGTTGCCATTCTGCTCCAGGACCATGGTTATGGGGCTGGTCTCAATGCCAGAGAACTGCCAGATGTAGTTCAGATTCGGGCCCGAGATCGCTGGCGTCAGATTGACTGCGACAGCGGTCGCATTCTCTGTCTCATTCATGGAAGCGCTCTCGTTTGCGGGCAGGGTGGCGTTCAGATCCAAAGCTGCCTCTATGCTGGAATTGTCATCCACAATGCTTGCGTTATCGGTGGTCTGCCCCAGGGACAGGCCTGTGGTGAGTAATGCAAGCAACAGGGGAATAATCATGTATCTTAAGCTCAATTATAAACCTCCAGTATCCCACTATTCGGCGATAGACTTTTCGTCATTTGCCTACAACAAACCCCAGTCTCATCTTCTCCTTTATAAGCCTTTGTCGAGCAATGCCCGGCGAAAGACCTCAGGGGGCAGGCTGAACAGGGCTGATATCGCCAGAGGTGAGAAGAAAAAGGATCTGGTATACGGGAATAAAACCACAGAGTCACAGAGCGCACAGAGGACGACGACCCCAGGGGGTTTTTCAATATCGATTGGAATAGAGAAAAAAGAAGATGAGAGTCTCTTCAATAGCGATTGGTTGCATCTGCGCGAGAGTTCAAAATTAGTTTAGCGCCATTCAAATAAACTTGAATTAAATAATGTAGCGTTGATTTAATATACCGGATCGCTGGATTATATCTCATGCCAGAATGGATCTACCCCGATTTCGGGCCGCGCCCTAAGCGGCCACTATTCCTCTGCATCATATCCAATACGGACACCGGAAAGATACCTGGCCTCTCGGCGGCAGGAACCTCACCCGAGCTGACAGATTACACCCCAGGCGCAGACGCCGAGCTGGTGGAGACTAACAGAATTATCACCATGCCCGAGCTGCCTGAGGCTCCCGGAGGCTCGCCCACCCCGGCGGTGGTCACCAAAGCGGCCCTGAACCTGACGGGCATCAATTCTCTCTTCGTAGCCTCGGGCCTGCGAAAGAAGCCGGCCGTCCCTTATGTCGAGCTGGGAGGCCAGCCGGGAGGCGACATCCGAAAAAAGAGCGCTGTCATAGATCCCCAGGGGACATTTGAGAGGGCCAGGCGGCTGGGAAGCAAGCTTGCCGGGCTCTCAGATTGCATATTCATTGGGGAGTCAATAGCAGGCGGCACAACCACAGCTCTTGCCGTTCTCAGGGCTCTCGGCTACAGAGAAAAGGTCAGCAGCAGCTTCGTCTCCAATCCAACAGGGCTCAAGGAGCAGGTGGCAGCAGAGGCAATGGCCAGGGCAGGAGTGGCTCCGGGCAGCCTGAAGGGTGACCCAATGGAGGCGATACGGGAATTGGGCGACCCCATGATGCCCTGCGCCCTGGGATTGATCAGCGGCTTATCCGGGAGCAGAGTGGTGCTGGCAGGGGGAACGCAGATGGCTACGGTGCTGGCATTGGCGAAAGCCCTGGACCTGAAAGGCGACATCTCCATTGCCACCACGAAGTACATCATGGAGGACACGACCGCCAACTTCCGGCAAATAGTGGAGGCTACGGGCAGGCCATACTTCTATGCCGATCCGGGGCTGGAGAGCTCAAAGATTCCCGGGCTGCAGGTCTATGCCCAGGGTTATGTCAAAGAGGGGGTGGGCATGGGCGGAGCCAGCCTTCTGGCCGGGCTTTATGGATTCTCTCAGCAGCAGCTGGTCAGTGAGACCGACCGGGTACTGATGACAGTCGAGCTTCCCAAGAAGTAGGATCCAGGATCGAACTATGAAGGCGGCTGTGCTGAAGAGGCCAAAGAATCTGGCGCTGATGGATTTGCCAAGGCCTCGGTGCCCTCCAGGAGGGGCGCTGATCAGGGTCGAGGCTTGCGCTGTCTGCGGCACGGACATAAAGATGCTCGATCAGGGGCACAGGGACCTCTGCTATCCGCGCATCCTGGGGCATGAGGTTGTGGGCCGGATAGAAGAGATAGACCGCAAAGTGCAGGCTGATGGCCGTCAATTAAGGGCAGGCGAGCTGGTCCAGGTCTGGCCGGGCATCGCCTGTGGACACTGTCATGCCTGCTTTCGGGGTGCAGACAACCGCTGTCGGGACATGAAGATAATCGGCTTCAACATTGACGGGGGGTTTGCCGAGTACCTGGCCCTGCCCCTGCCAGCTCAGAGCTTTTCTGAGCATTTTGGCATCAGCACCGCTCTAAATCGCTTGCCCGAGGAAGTGGACCCGGCCCTCTTCACCCTGGCCGAGCCTCTGGCCTGCTGCATTAACGGCCAGGAGCAGGCCAGGGTCGGAGAGGGTGACAGCGTCCTGATCTGGGGCGGAGGACCGATTGGCGCTCTTCATGCCCTTCTGGCGGAGATGCGGGGGGCAGGAGAGATCCTGCTGGCAGAGAGGCTGCCCGGACGGATCAGGGAGATCAAGAGGCATACCTCTGCCCGGGTGATCGGCTGGTTTAGCGGCAACCGGGAGGAGGGGCAGGACCCGTTCGAGGAAGCGGAAAGGACAATCTTGAGCGAGACCGATGGCAGGGGAGTTGACGTTATCCTCACTGCCACCCCTGAGGTGAAGATCGACCAAAGGCAGATGAGGCTGCTTGCCCCTGGTGGGAGGATATGCATATTCTCTGGGCCCCAGCCGGGCGATTATGAGGGGATGATCGACCTGCGATCGATGCATTACCTCGAGCAGACCATAACAGGAGCATATGGCTGCAGCAGCCGGCAGAACAGAATGGCTGCCAGCCTCCTGGAATCAGGCGGGATCAGGGCGAACTGGATCATCACCAAAAGAGCCGATCTAGCCCGAATCTCGGATGCATTTGAGCACTCCTCCAGGCGAGCAGGATTGAAGTCTGTTGTCTGTGCGGTTTAGAGCAGATACAGCAATAGCAGCTTGAATCTATTTGTTGCGAAATTATAGTCAGTTTATAGTTTTTTAAGGGACGAAGCGAGGGGAAGATGGCGAAAGATTTGCTGAAAATAGTGTCGGAAGAGAGCCTGAAGCATTTTGGGGGAAAGGTGGACGAACTGATCAAAGGTCGGAACCTGACCCGAGGCGAAGCCTCAGATCTATTCCGTCAGATCCTGAATGACGAGCAGCCGGATCTGCAGCAGGGGGCGTTCCTGGCTGCCATCACCGCCAAGGGGGCGACAGCTGAGGAGATCGCCGGCATCTGGGAGGCGATATATGAGGTGGACACATTGAAGGTCCGCCCATGCGTCCAGGGGCCGCTGGCTGATAACTGCGGGACGGGCATGGACTCGATCAAGACCTTCAACATCAGCACCGCGGCCTCGATTGTGGCGGCGGCGGACAAGATCAACATGGCCAAGCACGGTTCTCGGGCCATAACCTCCAGCTGCGGCACAGTGGATATGCTCGAGCAGCTCGGGATAGACGTTGACTGCGATGTGGACCTGGTGAAAAGGAGCATCGAAGTGGCAGGGATCGGCATATTCAACGGCATGAGCGGCAAGGTCCATCCCTCTGCCCTCTCCAGGATCCTCTCTCAGATCAGGTTCGGCACCGTTCTGAACATCGCTGGCTCTCTGGCCAATCCCGCTCTGCCCGCTTACGGTGTTCGCGGGGTCTACAGCCGAGAGATGGTTCTGCCAATAGCCAGGGCTATGAAGGAGATCGGCTACAAGAGGGCCTTTGTTATCCACGGCCGGAGCGGGGACGATCTGCGGGGGATGGATGAACTCTCGACTCTTGGAAGGACGGATGTAGCAGAGCTGGATGAGGATGGCAGGATCAGGGAATATGCCCTAAATGCCTGCGACCTGGGCCTGGAGAAGGGGGATGAGTCTGCTCTTCTCAACCGTGGGAATATCGAAGAGGAGGCAGTAAGGCTCCTTCGAGTTCTGTCGGGTTTTGACCGGGGGGATAGAAGGGATATTGTATGCCTGAATGCTGCGCCATTGCTCTGCATCACCGGCCGCTCAGAAGACCTGCTAGAGGGAGTGGAGAAGGCGGGAGATATCATCGACAGCGGACTGGCGGTAAAGAAGCTGCTCCATTGGGTACGAGAGCAGAACCGGGATCCAGGGGAGAGGCTGGAGCGGCTGGAGGGAATGCTGGAGCTGGCACGTGCCTGAGGGGGGATGAGCTTTCGAAGGAGTGCCGTCTTTTCCTTTCTGAGACCTTTGTGCGCTTTGTGTTCTTTGTGGTGAAATAATTAGCTGTGAAATAAAATGGCTCTTCGCTGTATCGAGTGGGTAGCGGATAATTAACCCTGGTGGTTACGGAATAAAACCGCAGAGGCGCAGAGCGCACGGAGGACGAACGAACGGAGACGACTATTTGCTCAGAAATATGCTTTTTTTTTGGCTCTTCGTTGAATTATGTGGGTGAGTTAAGTCAGAGAATATGGCCTCGTTTCCTCTGCGTCTCTGTGGTTGGGTCAATGCATAGCGGTTCACCACTGAGGCACCGAGACACAGAGAACCAGCGATTCAAGTTCGCCCATACAAAATAGCGAGGAGCCTTTTTTTTCAAGTGCTGGTAATAAGGTAAATTTCCACGTCTCTGCGAACTCTGCGTCTCTGCGGTTAATATTCGTAGCTGAATATTCAAACACATGGTAGTTACGGAATAAAACCTCAGAGTCACAAAGCTCACAGAGACGCACAGAAACGATTAAGGTTAGAAAAAAGACGAACAATAGTAGCAGGCGAAGTCACAAGAAGCATCTATTTCCTGGCCCTGGAGAATGCTCGATCCTCAGTCATCATCTCCTTATGCAACTCTGGCGCATCTCTCCCACTCAATCTTCATTCCCTTGAAACATTAATAAAGCGTCACCCATATCTATCAAGCGAATGAATTCCGCGGCAAGACAAGATGCTTCATTCTTTGGTGTGAACCATGGACTACGACCCTGATCGCTGGTGCTCAGAGCATAAGGGCATTTTAATCCTAGCCTTGGCCGCGGTCCTCATGACCGCATGCTTTGCCTTTCCATTCTTAGACGGCATAATCCTGGGCAGCGTTTTTGCCTATGTGGGCCGGCCCATAAGGGATCGGTTCGGCAAGAGAAAAAAGCTCGGGTCGCTTGTTGCTGCCATCTGCGTCGTGGTCCCCATATTCCTGATGCTGGGCCTGGGAAGCCTTGAGGTGGCCACTCAGATAATAGCCCTGGCAAAGAACCAGGAGGCGCTCAGGTACTGGCTTGGATATCTCATGCAGCAGACGGCGACAGACCTTCCTTCCTGGGCCAGGGAGAGCCTGCTCTCCGGTCTGGAGAACGCCTTCGGCCTGATCGCCTCTCTGGCAGCATCTATTCCCATCCTCCAAATCGGCAGGATGGCCTCTTTGGGGATAATCAACTTTCTCATCTCCTTTCCCATCTGCTACTTCATCCTCCTGGATGGAGAGGGCTTTGTGGGATCGCTGATATCCCTCCTGCCAGACGGAGAGATGAGGGTTCTTGAGCGATACATCGATAGAATCGACCGAATTCTGAGCGGCATATTCATCGGCACCGTCTATACATCAATCGTGGGAAGCTTGATCGCAGCGGTGATATTCTTCCTCTTCGACATCCCCCGGCCCATAGCTTTGGCGAGCATCGTCTTTATCGCAGGCATGGTCCCGGTCCTCACCTCCTGGGCGGTCCTGGTCCCCCTGGCCGTCTACCGCTACTTCACCGTGGGCCTGGAGGGTGCTTTATTCTTCCTGGTCATCAGCTCCGCTCTCATCTATCTCCCCTCAGAGCTTTTCATAAGGCCCTATATCATCTCCACCAGATCCTCATTGCACCCATTGCTGGTAATGCTCTCCTTTTTTGGAGGGGCTCTGGTGGCAGGGATCGGCGGCTTTTTCCTCGCCCCGGCGGTCATAGGGGCGATCAGTGGGATCTATCAGGTGAGAAGGGAGGAGACGGCCTCAAGTGAGGCTTTGGAATGAGGTTTTATATCGAGACCTTCGGCTGCACATCGAACTTCGGGAATTCTCAGGATCTGGCAGAGGCCCTGAGGGAGATGGGCCATATCCCTTCCGGCCTGAAGGAGGCGGACATGGTGATAGTGAACACCTGTGCGGTCACCGAAAGGACGGAGAGAAAGATCCTCCGCCGGCTGCGGCAGCTGGAGGGCGAGAGGCTGGTCGTCGCCGGCTGCCTGGCGGCGGCAATACCCCAGTCGATTCAAACGCTCTGCTGCCGGGGGCGATTGGGACCTTTGAGTCAAGGAGATGCCGCCAGGATCGCTGGACTCTTTGATGGTTGGCTCATGCCTTCGCAGCATATGCAATCCGGGCAATTACAATCTCAGAATTTTCAATCTGAAGAAATGCTGCGCGAGAGGCATATTGCTGTTCATCTTCGCGAATCATCTCCCGGAGGAGAGAGCTGCGGCATTGTCAATGTGGCGGACGGCTGCAACGGCTCATGCAGCTATTGTATAGTCTCAAAAGCCAGGGGCAGGCTGAAGAGCCGCCCGGTTGAGGATGTGGTCCTTGCCGTGGAAAGGCTGGCACAGCTTGGCACAGCCGAGATCCAGATATCTGCTCAGGACACTGCCGCATTTGGATCTGATATTGGATCTGATCTGGCCGGGCTGCTGGAGACGCTGACTGAGATTCCAGGGGATTTTATGCTCAGGGTTGGAATGATGAATCCCGATAGCGCTCGGCTCATCCAGAATAGGCTTATTGAGGCATTTCAGAGCCCAAAGATCTACCGTTTCCTGCATATCCCCGTTCAGTCCGGCTCAGATGAAATCTTGCAGAGGATGGGACGCGTATACACCTCAGATGAGTTCTTCGAGCTTGTGAGCGCCTTTCGATTTGCCTATCCAGACATCTCCATAATAACTGATATTATCGTTGGCTTTCCCGGCGAGACGGATAAGGATTTTGAGGAGAGCATGAGCCTGATTGAGAGATTGCAGCCGGATAAGGTGAATATCACCAGATTCTCTCCTCGGCCTGGAACATCAGCCGCCAGTCTCTACGACATGCCGGACAGGATTAAGAAAGACCGCTCGAGGGAGATGACCCGATTATGGCTGGAGATCGCTGAGAGGAGGAATCGCCGTTATTTGGGGAAGGTATTGCATGCTCTTGTGACTGAGTGTGGGAGAGACAAGACCATGAAGGCCCGATCTGCCAATTATGCTGGCATTGTGATCCCCGGCGCGCTTGATCTGGGAAGATGGTGCCAGATAAAGATCATGGAAACCACTCCATATTATTTAAGTGGAATTCTCCAATTATGATTCATAGTCAACTATTTATTTAGGTTTTGCTGCGGAAAAGAGCCATGGTTGTTGCTCGCGATGCTATTTTTGCATTAATTTCCTCAGATCTGTGAGCCTGAATAAGTTGGAATTAACAGTATTCTTCCAGCGGCCGGGCACGGCTGCTTTTAGGCTCTTCGAGATTCGACCATCTCTTCAAGCCATAGGGTCTATAATCTTTATTATTTATAATTATTAACAAGCAAAAACCTTATTTATCTGAAAGACAAATCGGAAATGTGCAAAACTGCTGTTCTCTATGACGAATTAGAGTGGACAGCGGGCAGGTTCTTCGCGTCAAGTTTTCCCTGGGATAGGAGAAAAGTGCGCGAAATATTAGGCTTTGATTTAGGAGGTGTTGAAATTGGCTGGCAAAGAAGACAAGAAGTTGAAGACGACAGTATTTCAGGACGAGACCAGAATCTTTAATCCGCCAAAAGAGTTGGTAGAAAAGTCAATCGTGATGCAGTGGATGAAGAAGAAAGGGTTCAAGACTGAGAAGGAGATGCGTGCTTGGTGCTCCTCTGATGAGCATTACCTCGAGTTCTGGGACGAGATGGCAAAGACGTACGTTGACTGGCACAAGCCCTATACTAAGGTGATGGACGACTCGGAGATGCCCTACTTCCACTGGTTCACTGGAGGTGAGATCAACATCACATACAACGCCGTGGACAGGCACGCCAAGGGCGCAAAGAAGGACAAAGTTGCATACATATGGATACCAGAGCCGACAGACCAGCCAGTCCAGAAGATCACCTACGGCGACCTCTATAAGGAGGTCAATAAGTTCGCAAACGGCCTCAAGAGCCTCGGCTTGAAGAAGGGGGATCGGGTCAGCATCTACATGCCCATGATACCCCAGCTTCCCATCGCCATGCTCGCCTGCGCCAAGCTCGGCGTCATCCACAGCGTGGTTTTCTCCGGATTCAGCTCCAAAGGCCTGATGGACAGGGCTGCTGACTGCGGTTCCAGAGCCATCATCACCGTGGATGGATTCTACAGGCGCGGAAAGCCGGTGCCTCTGAAGCCGAACGCCGACGAGGCAGCTGGCGGCGCTCCGTCAGTTGAGAAGATTATCGTCTACAAGCGTGCGGGCGTTGACGTTTCCATGAAAGAGGGCAGGGACGTCTGGTGGCATGATCTGGTCAAGGGCCAGTCCGAAGAGTGTGAGCCGGTATGGGTTGACCCGGAGCACAGGCTGTATATCCTCTACACCTCCGGCACAACCGGCAAGCCCAAGGGTATCGAGCACGCAACGGGCGGAAACGCCGTCGGACCGGCTCAGACGCTTCACTGGGTCTTCGACTTGAAGGACGATGATGTCTGGTGGTGTACCGCCGATATTGGATGGGTCACCGGTCACTCCTACATCGTCTACGCTCCGCTCATTCTGGGCATGACCAGCCTCATGTACGAGGGCGCTGCAGACTATCCAGACTTCGGTAGGTGGTGGAAGAACATCCAGGACCACAAGGTCACCGTCCTTTACACTGCCCCCACGGCGGTAAGGATGTTCATGAAGCAGGGCGCAGAATGGCCTGCTAAATACGACCTCTCAAGCCTGAGGCTACTGGGATCCGTCGGCGAGCCGATCAATCCGGAGGCCTGGATGTGGTATCGTGAGCACATTGGACGAGGCGAGCTCCAGATCATGGACACCTGGTGGCAGACCGAGACCGGAACCTTCCTCAACTCTCCGCTGCCCATCACGCCACTGAAGCCCGGATCGTGCACATTCCCGCTCCCCGGATATGACATATCCATCCTGGATGAGGAAGGGAATGAGGTTCCTCTGGGATCCGGAGGCAACATAGTGGCATTGAAGCCCTATCCTTCGATGCTCAGGGCGTTCTGGGGCGACAAAGAGAGGTTCATGAAGGAGTACTGGCAGTTCTACTGGGATGTTCCCGGCCGCCGCGGCGTCTATCTCGCTGGAGACAAGGCGCAGAGGGACAAGGACGGCTACTTCTTCATCCAGGGCAGAATCGATGATGTTCTCAGCGTCGCAGGCCACAGGATAGCCAACGCCGAGGTCGAGTCTGCCCTGGTGGCTCACCCCAAGATAGCCGAGGCGGCAGTAGTTGGAAAGCCCGACGAGGTTAAGGGCGAGTCGATCGTCGCCTTCGTCATCCTGAGGGTCGGCAATGAACCGTCCCCTGAGCTGGCAAAGGATGCGATCGCTTTCGTCAGGAAGACCCTTGGGCCGGTGGCTGCGCCCACGGAGGTCCACTTCGTCAACGACCTCCCGAAGACGAGGAGCGGCAAGATAATGCGCCGTGTCGTCAAGGCGAGGGCCCTTGGAAACCCGGTTGGGGACATATCGACCCTGATGAATCCAGAAGCAGTGGATGGGATCCCCAAGATCGTCTGATGGGGATCCTATTTTTTTTATCAGATTAGCGGAGCTAAAGTCTTCTTTTTCCATCAAGTCTTGATTGATTGCTTTAACGTTCTCATCCATACAATATGGCAATTTCTAAAAGCCTAGTGTTTTGTTAATCACGTTAAATAATGATAATTATCAATCATAACGTTAAGTCACCTCGATAGATTTATAAATGAAAAAACAGGTTAATTATCGATCGCTACAATATTCCCAATGGCTCCTGCTGGCTGGGATTTTGGCCCTATTGCGATAATAAAAGGAATGCCAGATGGCTGCGTTGGGCTGGCTGCCTGGCATCAGGATAGATCAGGCGGAGAGTTGGGAAGACGTGGGGATTATAAAGGAGGCTGTAAATTTGGCTGAGGAAAAAGCAACTGCAAAGACATCAGTTTTACTGGAAGAGACAAGGATATTCGAGGCACCCAAGGATCTGGCAGAGAACTCCAACGTAATGAAGTGGATGAAAGAGAAAGGCTTCAAGACAGAGCGCGAGATGCGCCTCTGGTGCTCTGCCAACTACATCCAGTTCTGGGGAGAGATGGCCAAGACCTACGCAGATTGGTTTGAGCCCTGGTCCTCAACCCTAGAATGGAAGCCACCATATGCCAAATGGTTCGTGGGCGGCAAGTGCAATGTGACCCACAACTGCGTGGATAGGCATGCCCAGGGGGCCAAGAAAGATAAGGTGGCCTATATATTCGTGCCTGAACCTACCGATCAGCCCACTCAAAAGATCACTTATGCACAGCTGGAAAAGGAGGTCAATAAGTTCGCCAACGGCCTGAAGAGCCTGGGCGTGGTAAAGGGAGACAGAGTCATGTTATACATGCCCATGATCCCTCAACTGCCCATCGCCATGCTGGCCATAGCCAAGATCGGAGCCATTCACTGCATTGTATTCTCTGGATTTTCCTCTGGCGGCCTAAACAGCAGAATCATGGACGCCGAGGCCAAAGTGGTTATTACTGTGGATGGTTTCTACCGGCGCGGCAAGCCGCTGCCCCTCAAGCCAAATGTCGACGAAGCTACAGCTAATACCCCATCGGTGAAGAATGTAGTGGTGTGCAAGAGGACGGGCGTTGCCGTCCCCATGAAAGAGGGCAAAGATATTTGGTGGGACGACCTTGTGGCCGGAAAGTCCGACGCATGCGAGTGCGAGAAGATGGATTCAGAGGATCGCCTGTTCATCCTGTACACCTCTGGAACTACCGGTAAACCTAAGGGTATTGAGCATGTCCATGGCGGATACCAGGTGGGACCTGCTCAGACTCTGCACTGGGTCTTTGATGTTAAGGACAATGATGTATGGTGGTGCACAGCCGATATCGGATGGATTACCGGCCACAGCTACATTGTGTACGGGCCGCTCGTTCTTGGTGCAACCAGCATAATGTATGAGGGTTCTCCTGACTTCCCAGACCTGGGAAGGTGGTACAAGATAATTCAGGACAACAAGGTATCAGTCTTCTACACTGCTCCAACAGCAGTCAGGATGTTGATGAAGGCAGGAGATTCCTGGGCCAAGAAGTACGATGTTTCCAGCCTGAGGCTGCTCGGATCTGTGGGCGAGCCCATAAATCCCGAGGCCTGGATGTGGTATAGAAACACCTTTGGCGCTGGCAAGTTGCCGATTATGGACACCTGGTGGCAGACTGAGACCGGCACATTCCTGGTATCTCCCCTGCCTATAACTCCATTGAAGCCCGGCTCTGCGACATTCCCGCTCCCAGGATTCAATATCGATGTCCTGGACGAGGAAGCAAACCCGGTTCCTCTCGGCTCTGGAGGCAATATCGTCAGCAACACACCCTGGCCATCCATGCTCAGGGCCTTCTACAGAGATCCCGAAAGGTACCAGAAGGAGTACTGGTCCACCTACTGGGATATCAGGCCCGGCACATACCTGGCTGGCGACAAGGCAATGAAAGACAAGGACGGATACTTCTTCATCCAGGGCAGGATCGACGATGTGTTGAAGATTGCAGGACACAGGATCTCCAACGCCGAGGTGGAGTCGGCACTGGTATCTCACCCCAAGGTGGCGGAGGCTGCAGTTATCGGTAAGCCTGATGAGGTCAAGGGTGAGGTCATAGTTGCCTTCGTCATCCTAAGGACTGGACAGGAGGAGACTGAGGAGCTGAAGAAGGAACTGGCCAAGCATGTCCGCACAGTTTTGGGCCCAGTTGCTTATCCGGAGACGGTCTTATTCGTCAAGGATGTGCCCAAGACCAGATCCGGCAAGATCATGCGCCGCGTCATCAAGGCCAAGGCATTAGGAAAGCCCACCGGAGATCTGTCCGCTCTGGCCAACCCCGATGCAGTTGATGCCATCCCGCTCATCTGAGCGGGCATACTTTTTTATATCCTTTTTTTGTCATATTATTGTGCTGCTTACATCTAAGCATTTATTTTGGCATTCCTTTAGAAAAATATTTAAATTGATGCAAGGCAACTCAGTATTCTTGTGATAAATAATTACCATTAATTTAAGTGATGATTAATATCGCGATAACTTTATAAATGAGCAAGAAGTCTTCGATTCGAAGTTCATCGAGCTCCCTGCGACGCGCAAGATGTGCAATTAAGAGGAAAGTCGACCAGAAGAGACATTCTGAAGGTCTATAGAGTTCTCTTCAAAAACCAAGTCTGACAAAATCGGGAGCCGGGAACGCCAGATCGAGATTTGAAGGAGGTATGAAATTGGCTGAAACAGCAAAGACTGCTTCTCTGCAGGAAGAGACAAGGATTTTCAACACCCCTCAGGACATAATTGAGTATTCCAATGCATATCAGTGGATGAAGAAGAAGGGCTTCAAGACTGAGATGGAGATGCGCAAGTGGTGTTCTGATAATTATATTGAGTTTTGGGACGAGATGGCCAAGACCTATGCTGACTGGTCTGTGCCCTACACCAAGGTCCTGGATGACTCCGGCAAGCCCTACTACAAGTGGTTCACCGGCGGCAAGATCAATGTGGCCTACAATGCCGTGGACAGGCATGCCAAGGGGGCCAAGAAGGACAAGGTCGCCTACCACTTTATCGGCGAGCCCGTTGGAGATGCCAGGGATATCACCTACGGCCAGCTCTATATCGAGGTCAACAAGATGGCCAATGCCCTCAAGGGCGCTGGTGTAGTCAAGGGTGACAGAGTCGTCGCTTACCTCCCCATGATCCCAGAGCTGCCCATCACCATGCTGGCATGCGCCAAGATCGGAGCCATTCACACCATCGTCTTCTCTGGATTCTCCTCCGGCGGCCTGAACAGCAGGGTCAACGATGCTGAGGCCAAGGTTGTCGTCACCGCTGACGGCTTCTACAGGCGCGGCAAGCCACTGCCTCTCAAGCCCAATGTGGATGAGGCAATGAAGACTGCACCCTCCGTTCAGAAGGTAGTCGTCGTCAAGAGAACCGGGGTAGCAGTACCCATGACCGAGGGACGCGATGTCTATTATGATGATTTCGTGAAGGGCCAGTCCGAAGAGTGCGAGACCGTCATGCTCGATCCAGAAGACAGGCTGTTCATCCTCTACACCTCCGGCACAACCGGCAAGCCCAAGGGTATTGAGCACGCTCACGGCGGATATGCCGTCACACCCGCTCAGACAACCTCCTGGGTAATGGACGTCCACGATGATGACGTCTTCTGGTGCACTGCAGACTGCGGATGGATCACCGGCCACAGCTACGTGGTATACGGTCCCCTGTGCCTCGGCGCCTCAACCATTCTCTACGAAGGCTCTCCCGACTTCCCCGATCTGGGCCGCTGGTGGTCTATCATTGAGAAGTACGGTGTCACTGTATTCTACACCGCACCCACTGCCATCAGGATGTTCATGAAGACCGGCGAGGAATTCGTGAAGAAGTACAACCTGTCCAAGGTAAGGATCCTGGCCTCTGTGGGCGAGCCATTGAACCCAGAAGCCTACATGTGGTTCAGAAAGAACATCGGCTCTGACAGGGCACCAATCATCGACACCTGGTGGCAGACTGAGACCGGATGCCATGTCATCGCTCCTCTGGTCATGACACCCGAGAAGCCCGGCTCCGTGTGCTTCCCATTGCCCGGATTCAACACCGATATCTTTGACGAGGATGCCAACTCCGTGCCACTCGGTTACGGCGGCAACATCGTTCAGAAGACTCCCTGGCCAAGCATGCTCCGTGCCTTCTTCAGAGATGAAGTCAGGTACAAGAAGGAGTACTGGGATATGTACTGGCAGGTTAAGCCCGGCACATATCTGGCTGGAGACAAGGCCACCCGCGACAAGGATGGCTACTGGTGGATCCAGGGCAGAATCGATGATGTGCTGAAGGTTGCAGGACACAGAATCTCCAATGCTGAGGTCGAGTCCGCCGCCGTTTCTCACCCCAAGGTCGCTGAGGCAGCCGTCGTCGGCCAGCCTGATGAGGTCAAGGGCGAGAAGATCGTGGCCTTCGTCATACTCAGAGATGGCGTTGCTGAATCTCCCGAGCTCGCGAAAGAGATCTCCGTCCACGTCCGCAAGGTACTGGGCCCGGTCGCTTACCCGGACAAGGTCTACTTCGTGAAGGATGTCCCCAAGACCAGGTCCGGCAAGATCATGCGCCGTGTCATCAAGGCCAAGGCCCTGGGCAAGGAGACCGGAGACCTTTCTGCTCTGGCTAATCCCGAGTCAGTGGACAACATCCCGCGCATTGACCTGTAAGCGGGATATCACCCTCTTTTTTTTATTAATTCCAAGGATCATGCCAAATAGACGCAAAAATGAATGATTACAATTATGCTGCTGATTTGAAAGCCCAAAATTAAGGAATCGTGATAAACGGCTATATTTCCCGCCAGAGGCATTATCTGGGCAATACCATCGGCACTCCTGGACCATATGATTCCGATTTCTCCCAGCTTGCTGCGACAACAATGCTCATCCAACCATGACCTCCGAATAAACCAGGGATTCGACGCAATTGCAGATAGCCAATAGATTCGCTTTTCTCAATCAACAAGAATTTATTATGGGAAAAAACACCATAAATCTAGCTTAAAAGACCATTAAAGATAAAATAAGTCAAAAGAGAATATATCATCATAAATAGGATTCAACAAACTTATATCCTTGTAATGAAACTTAAATTAATTGTCTAAAAGGCATTACAGTGTCACAAACAATTAATCATAGGTGAATAAATCACATAAAGACAAATAATGCCTTTTAAAGCTCTAATATAGTAAGGCGATTTAAAATGGTTGATAATAAAACAGAAAATTCTGCTCAGAACCCTAATGGCGGCCTGTTCTATCCGCCTGAGGACCTTGTGGAGAGCTCCAATGTCATGGCCTGGATGAAGGAGAAGGGCATGAAGTCGGAGAAAGAGCTGAGAGCCTGGTGCTCTGAGAACTATGTCCAGTTCTGGGATGAGATGGCCAGGACCTATGCCGACTGGTTCGAGCCCTACAAGGATGTTGTGCAGTGGAAAGCCCCCTTTGCAAAATGGTTCACTGGCGGCAAGATCAATATCGCCCATAATGCCCTGGACAGGCACGCCAAATCATGGCGGCGGAACAAACTGGCCTACATCTTTGTGGGCGAGCCCGTGGGTGACGTGCGCAAGATAACCTACTACGAGCTTTACAGAGATGTCAATAGATTCGCCAATGCCCTCCAAAAGATGGGGGTCAAGAAGGGCGATCGGGTGGGAATATACCTGCCCATGATTCCCGAGCTGCCGGTGGCCATGCTCGCCTGCGCAAAGCTGGGCGCCATCCATGTGGTGGTCTTCTCAGGATTCTCCGCCGTAGCCGTCCGCGACCGCCTGGAGGATTGCCAGCCAAAGGTCCTGATCACCTGCGATGGCTCTTATCGCCGGGGGAAGCCCATCGCCACCAAGCCCCAGGCAGATGAGGCCATCGCCGGCCTTGAGTACATCGAGAAGGTGGTAGTGGTAAAGAGGAACGGCCAGGAGACCGCCATGCAGGAGGGAAGGGATGTCTGGTGGGACGATTTTGTGGCCGGCCAGCCGGCAACATTCGACACGCTGCCCATGGACTCCGCAGATCCTCTCTTCATCCTCTACACCGCCGGCGCCGGAGGCAAACCCAGAGGAATAGTTCATACCCATGCCGGAGCGAGCGTTGGCCCCGCTTTTACCTCCTCCTGGGTCTTCGATATCAAGGATACCGACGTCTACTGGTGCACAGCAGACATCGGATGGATCACCGGTCACAGCTACATCGCCTATGGACCGCTCTCTTTGGGAGCGACGAGCGTCATGTACGAGGGCTCACCCGACTACCCCGACTTTGGCCGCTGGTTCTCCATCATCGAGGAGTACGGGGTCAGTGTGATCTATACTGCCCCCACCGCCATCAGGATGTTCATGAATGAGGGGCCGAATTGGCCGCAGAAGTACGACCTCTCCACCGTCCGGCTGATGGGATCGGTGGGCGAAGCCATGAATCCCGACGCCTTCATCTGGTGGAGGAAGTATGTGGGCGGCGGGGCTGCTCCCATTATGGACACCTGGTTCCAGAGCGAGACCTGCTCTCAGGTAATAGCCCCCCTGCCCATAACCCCGCTCAAGCCCGGCTCACCCTCATTCCCCCTGCCCGGATATAATGTCCGGGTAGTGGATGAGAACGGCCAGCCATCAGCTGCTGGAGCCACAGGCGATATCATCATCACCGAGCCCTGGCCGTCCATGCTCAGGGAGATCTATCGGGATCCAGCCCAGTATAATGAGACCTACTGGTCCACTTTCCCGGGCAAATATTTCTCCGGAGATAAAGCCCGGGTGGATGAGGATGGCTACATCTGGGCCCTGGGACGGGGAGACGATGTCCTCAAGGTGGCGGGCCACCGCATCTCCAATGCAGAGGTGGAAGCCTCAGCCGAAAAGCACCCCGCAGTGAAAGCCGCTGCTGTGGTGGGCAAGCCAGACAAGGTTAAGGGCGAGAGCATTGTGGTCTATGCCGTCCTCAACCCCGGGATAGAGGGTGACGCCAACCTGCAGAAGGATATCAAGACCTTTGTACGCAAGACCCTGGGTCCGATTGCCATACCCTCGGATGTGGTATTTGTCGAGGATATCCCCAGGAACAAGGCAGGTAAGCCTGTGCGCCCCTTGATCAAAGCTCGGGCCCTTGGAGAGAAGATTGCCGACACGTCCTCTGTCGTCAATCCCAAGTCACTCGATATGATTCCGCTTCTCGGCTGAGCGGAATAACTTTTTCTTTTTGGCTCCTCGCTATTTAGTGTGGGTTCGTGCGCTAGTCACAAGAATTCGACATTTTTTCATGATCCCCTGTGCGCTCTGTGACTCTGAGGTTTTATTCAGTAACTACCATGTGTTTGAATATTCAGCTACGAATATTAACCGCAGAGACGCAGAGTTCGCAGAGACGTGGAAATTTACCTTATTACCAGCACTTGAAAAAAATAGCATATTTATGAGCAAATAGTCGTCTCCGTTCGTTCGTACTCCGTGCGCTCTGCGCCTCTGCGGTTTTATTCCGTATTCCGTAAACCACCAGGGTTAATTATCCCGCTACCCACTCGATACCTGCCCTGGCCCCCTCAACGCCGGGGAGGCTTGGATACAATCAAGATATTATATCTGATCGCCAAATCTCGCCCATGAAAGTTGGAATCGTGGTCTCCGACCGGGACGACTGGACGGCTCAGGCTTTAATGGCCTCATTTTCCCGGCGGCAGATGGATGCGACATTCCTTGATTTCTCAGAGCTTAAAAGCGGAATCGGTAAAAGGCTGGATTTTAGTTGCGGCGACGTTAACCTCCTGGACCTGGACGCCCTGGTGGTCCGCGACCTGGGGAGGCGGGGGGCGGTCGATGTCTCCTTTCGCTTCGAGGCCCTGACTGCCCTCGTGGAGTTGGGAATTTCAGTCATCAATCCCCCCGAAGCCATCTCCAGTGCGGCAAACAAGTATGCTACATCCAGGAGGCTGCATGGCGCTTCGGTGCCCACACCGAGGACTGTGGCCACCACCAGCCCAAAGATTGCCGAGGAGGCCCTTTATTCCTTTAAAACGGCGGTATCCAAGCCGCTTTTCGGCTATAAAGGAAAGGATATCATCCTCTTAAAGAGCAGCAAGCAGGCAGACATCGAGAGTCTGAGGGAGATAGTGGAGAGGAGGGGGATGGTCTACCTGCAGGAGTTTATCAATGTCACCTCCGGCTCAGCGCGCGATATCCGGGCTTTCGTGGTGGACGGCAGATTGCAGGGAGCCATCTATCGCAATGCTCCACCGGGAGAATGGATCAGCAATCTGGCGCGAGGTGGCCGGCCCACCCCCTGTCCGAAAACCCGTGAGCTGGAGGACCTGGCGGTGAGATCTGCCCGCGCCGTTGGTGCCATATATTGCGGCGTCGACCTCCTGGAGAGCAAGGATGGCCTGACGACAATAGAGGTGAACGGGACCCCCTCAGGCAAAGGGATCTATGATGCCCTGGGAATAGATGTCACAGAAGCGATAGCAGAGCATGTCTGCTCCAATCTGGATCACAGAAAGGGATGATTTCCATCAAAATAGTTATCTACGTGACCGGCCATCTCACGGAGTATGTTTACAATACTCACCGGTGCGCAGTTTGGTGATGAGGGAAAAGGCAAGGTTATAGATCTACTGGCAGAGAACTACGATGTCATTGTTCGTTTCCAGGGAGGCGACAATGCAGGTCATACGGTGGTTGTGGGAGGAAAGACATACAAGCTCCATCTGGTTCCCAGCGGCGCGATCTTCGGCCGCAGGCTTCTGATCGGGCCGGGTGTGGTGCTTAACCCCCGGGTTTTATGGAATGAAATTCAGTCCCTGGAGTCTGAAGGCATCAAGGTCGACTTGGGAATTGATCCCAAGACGACGATCATCATGCCCTATCACATCGAGCTGGACAGCCTGCGTGAGAAGGCGAGGACGGAAAAGATCGGGACCACAAACCGTGGCATTGGATTTGCCTATGTGGACAAGGTCGCTCGCGAGGAGGTCCAGATGGGTGACCTCACCGATCCTGCCTTACTGGAAGCCAAGCTGAAGGAGATCGCGCCTGGCAAGGAGAAAGCAATCCTTGATATGGGCGGCGACCCGACTGTAGTCAGATATGCGCCTTACATCGATGAGTATCTGGAGATCGGAAAGAAACTGAAGAGCAGGATCGCCGATGTCTCGCGAGAGATCAACATCGCTATCCTTGAGGAGAAGAGCGTCCTGGCTGAAGGGGCTCAAGGGGCATTTCTGGATGTCATTCACGGCACCCAGAAGTTTGTAACCTCCAGCTTCACCATCGCAGGAAGCGCCTGCGCAAATCTGGGCGTGGGCCCGGTGATGGTCGACAACGTGGTGGGAGTGATCAAGGCCTACATCACCCGGGTGGGCGAGGGGCCCATGCCCACGGAGCTAGTCGATTCCCTGGGCGAGCAGATGAGAGAGAAGGGTGGAGAATACGGCACCACCACGGGAAGGGCGCGCAGATGCGGCTGGTTTGATGCCGTCTTAGGCCTGAAGTCCGTATATCTCAACAGCTACACTGAGATGGCCCTCACCAAGCTTGATGTGCTCACGGGCATCAATCCCATAAAGATCTGCGTGGGCTACGATCTGGACGGCGATACCCTTGGCTATCCGCCGGAGAGCACCACAGACCTTGCCCGCTGCAAGCCCATCTATGAAGAAGTGCCCGGCTGGACGGAGGATATAACCGAGGTCAAAGACTATGACGATCTGCCCGAGAATGCCCGCGATTATGTAGAAAAGCTCGAGGACCTGCTGGGTGTGGAAATATCTGCGGTATCGGTTGGACCGGGAAGAGAGCAGACCATATTCCGGGATATGGAGGAAGAATGAAATCTGCATCTCTTCCTTTTATCTAGAGCTAAAAGACTCCTAATGCTTCTTTTTAAGAAACTGGATGAGATCCTTCAAATCCATGGCATTGATCAGGTCCTTTTTTTCCAGCCAAGCTCGCCTGGCGACGTTAATCCCGTATTTCATGTTTAGAAGTTGCCCGGCGTCATGGGCATCGGAGTTGATGCTCATCTGAACTCCCATCTCCTTTGCCGCCCGGGCATTGACATCATTCAGATCCAGGCGGCTGGGATGAGCATTGATCTCCAGAGCGGTACCGGTTTTTGCCGCTGCCTCTAAAACCGCATGAAAATCCATATCCGATGGCTCTCGCTGGTTGATGATCCTTCCCGTTGGGTGGCCAATGATATCTACGTTCTGGTTTTCTATGGCCGAGATCAGCCTTCCGGTTATCGTCCTCTCCTTCTGCTGCTGGGCCATATGGACCGAGGCAACAACGACATCCATCCTTTCCAGAAGATCATCGGGATAGTCCAGACTGCCGTCTGCCTTTATGTCCACCTCCGCACCCATCAGGACGGTGATCCCTTCCAGGCTATCATTTGCCTCTGCCACCGCCTCGATCTTCTCCTCCATCTTCTCTCGTCCGATCCCTCCGGCGATGCCTACCGATGGGGAATGGTCGGATAATGCGATATACTCATAGCCCAGAGACCGGGCGGCTTGGGCCAGCTCGATGATGGAGGCTCTGCCGTCCGACCAGATGCTATGGACATGCAGATCTCCCCGAATATCCTTCGCCTCGACGAGCCTGGGCAGCCTCCCTCCCAGCGCCGCCTCGATCTCTCCCCGGTCCTCTCGCAGCTCAGGCGGTATGTACTGCAGGCCCAGGGCCTGGTAAACCTCTTCCTCCTGATCGAAGAACAGATCCTGGCCATTGGCCAAGCGGGTGAGGGAGTACTCGCTCAATGAGTAGCCGCGATCGAGAGCAAGCTGGCGCATGCTGACATTATGCTCCTTGGAGCCGGTGAAGTACTGAAGCACGGTGCCATAGGACCGGTGCTCGACTATCCTCAGGTCCACCTGGATGGTATCATTCATAATGACGCTCGCTTTGGTGGGACCCTTGGCCAGGACCTCCTCTACTAAAGGCATCTTCACAAAAGCCGCCACGATCTCCTCCGGCCTTGCAGCAGTGGCCAGAATATCGATGTCTCCAACGGTTTCCTTTCGTCGGCGGTAGCTTCCTGCGGCAGTGGCATGCTCCAGGCCCTCTATGCCTCCCAGATATGTCAGGATCTCATCAACAATGCTCTCAGCAGTGCTGTAGAGAATGCGATTGCTGCGCTTCCTGTACCTTTCGATGGATTTCAGTATATTCTTCTCGCGCACCACGCCCATTCTGGGAAGCCGGCGAATACGGTGCTCCCTCGCAGCTTTCTCCAGCTCATCCAGGTTGGTTATATCCAGCTTCTCATGGAGCATAAAGACCGTCTTTGGGCCTAAACCTGAGATCTGGAGAAGCTCGGCCAGGCCCTGCGGTGTATCCGCCAGGAGGTCTTGATGAGACTGAATCCTGCCGGTGCGCAGGTACTCTTTGATCTTCTCAGCGATCGCCTTGCCAACGCCAGGAATGCCCTCCAGCCTTCCATCCCTGCAGACCTGCTCGATATCCTCTGTTAGGGATTCGATTGCCCTTGCAGCTCTGCTGTAGGCTATTATCTTGAAGCGATTCTCTGCATGCAGCTCCAGGAGCTCTGCCATTTGGTAGAGAATGCCAGCAATCTCGCGGTTCTTGACGGAATCGATCACAAAAACGGATTGATCACTTGTGGTATAAGAATAATGCTTTCTAAAGAAGCTCTTCTATATGCTTCAATTCAGAAATATCTGTCAGGTCGCTGATCGACTCATGCATCACATCTATCTGGCATTCCTTTGCTGCAGCCATAAGATTGGTCCCTCCGACCAGTGCCAATCCCACATGATCCCTCTCCACTGAGACTCCCAGGACATTCATATTCGGCTGGCCCAGCTCCAGCACCCCGGCGAATCCCGCCTGGGCCAGAGCTTCAAGCACATCCTCGATCTTGTCCCGGGCGAGCATAGGTGCCTCGTGAAGGTTACCTAAGATCCGGCCATTCCCGGTGCGCATCATCCCAGTGATATTCATCAGCCCTTGAGCGGTCAGGACATCAATGGGATCGACGGTCGTAGCCCAATACATGAGCATATCTGTGAACCTGGTCGGCTCTCTCTCAACCACCTCCACCAGACCTCCTCCTTTGGGATGAACCGGTATGCCATGCTTGAGCATTACGGCGCAAAGGGTCAGGCTGCAGGCGGTCTTGATTTTGATCCTCCCCTTTCCTTCTATGACCTTGATCATCGGCGACACCGCCAGGCCGCTGTTGATGGTATCATAAAAGACTGCCAGGGTCTCATCCAGAGCCTCCTTTCTTACCGTGGTGGTATTGGTAATGATCTTGCCCTTCATACCCGCCGGATCGAAGCTCACCTGATGCATCAGGTTCTCAATTCTGGCCAGGGTGAAGACCAGAGGTTGCACTGGGGTCACATCCTCCAATCAGCGATAGGGCTTTATTAGCTTTTTTGGGGGCACTTTCTTTTGGCCTTTCTGGAAGCTATCTTATATCACTTGATCCAATACATTCAGCAATGTTGCGCCAAAGATTTGTTCTGGATACAACTGCACTTACAGACTCCATGGCCTGGGAGAGCGAGGGCGCCACTGACATCTGCGAAGGAATGAACGCCATCCTGGATCGCATTTCAGAGGGCAGGCTTCACCTGGGAATCAGCTGCTATATACCATATCCCTCCGTCTACAATGAGATCAAGGATTTTGCCAGGCATAATAGCTGCGATTCTCGCATCCTGGGAAAGGTCGATACCTGGCTGGTCAAGAAGACTCCGGACAGATACAAGGTCAAGGTGCCTTCAAAGATCTTTTATGAATATGTGGATTACATGAGGAGCCGCATTAATAAGGGTATGAACATATCTGAGGAAGCTGTATGGGAGTCGGTCTCCAGATGCATCGCTTTGTCAGAAAGCAAGGGCGATCTGAGAGAGATGAGGGATGAGATAGAAAGGGAGGTCGTGGGGAGCATAATAAGGAAGTTTCGGGAGAAGTACAGAGCTGCCCTTCGCTATGGCATTCTGGATAGCGCTCCCGACATCGATGTTCTGCTGCTGGCCAAGGAGCTGGATGCTGCAGTCGTCTCCCAAGATTTGGGGATACAGCGCTGGGCAGAGCAGTTGGGTCTGCGCTTCATGGAATCCAGATCTTTTCCCATAATGATAAAAGAGTACATGAATGCATTGCCGGAGCTTTTTATAGAGGAGAGAGAAGAGGATAGAATGATCTGATCAGCATTGATCATCTTTTCCATAATTTCATCTAATCTATTGGCTTCACACTTTCCAAGGCTGATTTCAGCTCTCCTAACTGGATCGGTTTGCTCAGATAGCCATTCATGCCGGCTTTCAAGAACTCCTCTCGATCACCTTCCAGAGCGTAAGCAGTCATAGCTATGATATGGGGTTGCGAGACTGATCCATCCATCTCCCTAATATGCCGGGTGGCCTCAAGGCCATCCATATCCGGCATCTGTATATCCATGAGAATGACGTCGTAATGCTTTCTCTTCACACTGGTCAGGACCTCAGGACCGCTGCTGGCTACATCGGCCTTATAGCCGAGATGTCTCAGCATTATGAGCGCCACCTTCTGGTTTATGGGATTATCCTCCGCCAGAAGGATAGACAGATCGCGGGCTATATCTTTGGATGAAACGGACTGAGCTTCAAAATCTTGGAGCTCTCTTTTAGGCGGAGATATTAGATCGATAAGAAGCCTCTTTAGCAGACGCGGTTTCACTGGCTTGGTCAGCCATCCGGAGAGCGAATCATCCTTCACTACCTCCTCTCCCATATGGCTTATCATCACCACAAAGGAGGCAACGCTCAAATCCTTGATCCTCCGGGCAAGAAGCAGGCCTTCCATGTCCGGCAGAACGGTGTCCAGAATTACACAATCAAATGAATTGCTCTTTAATTGCCCGGTCCCTGATATCGCTGTCCCTCTGGTCATGAGCTCTATGGCCTCTTCAGCTCTAGCTAGAGCTACAGCCTCCATTCCCCAGGAGCCGGCCATCCTGAAGAGCATATCTCTGACCGACCTGTGGCCTTCTACTATCAGCACCCTCTTGCCGGAGAGGATCGAATCTCCAGGCTCTGAGCGGCTATTATCATGATGCAATTGGCAGCGAATGGTGAAATGGAAGGTGCTTCCCACTCCCTTTTCGCTCTCTACCCAGATCCTTCCCTCCATCATCTCCACCAGCCTGCGGCTTATGGCCAGGCCCAGACCTGTGCCGCCATAATGCCTTGTGGTTGAGGAATCAACCTGGGTGAAGAATTGAAAGAGACGGCTTAGATTCTCCTGAGAGATGCCGATTCCAGTATCCATAACTTTAAAATGCAGCTCGATTCTTCCATCATCCAGTGGGGTTGTGCTCAGGGATAAGACGATCTCTCCCTTCTCAGTGAACTTGGTGGCATTTCCCAGAAGATTGACCAGGATCTGACGCAGACGGATCTGGTCTCCCAATATAAACCTGGGCACATCATCGTCCTGGAAATACGCAATCTCAAGGCCTTTTTCCGCTGCATTCGCTGCCACCATATCCATCGACTCCTCTATGCAGCCCAGGAGATCAAATGGTAAGATCTCCAACTCCATCTTCTCTCCTTCGATCTTGGAGTAATCCAGGATATTGTTGATAATGGCGAGAAGGGTGTTTCCGCCGGTTCGAATGGTCTCCAAGTATTCGCGCTGTTCAGGCTTCAAATCGGTCTCCAGGAGCAGGCCGGTCATGCCAACGACGGCATTCATTGGCGTTCTGATCTCATGGCTCATATTGGCCAGGAAATTGGATTTCGACCTTGTGGCTAATTCGGCTCTCTCTTTGGAGTTCTTGAGGTCCTCCTCCACCATCTTCTGGTCAGTGATATCGCGAATGGACTCGATTGCTCCATAGATATTACCCTCTGAATCGTACAGAACCGCTGCACTACCCTGCAGATAGGTCAACTTTCCATTGAGGTTTGAGATGAAGCTAACGCCAGCCAGGCTGCCATCCTCGTGCCACTTGAGCTCTTCATAGCAGCCCTTTACATCAAGATTCTGATTTGTGACCAGGTCAATCAGAATTGGCCTTCGCTTTTTATAAAAGGGCAGAGAGTACTCATATTCGCCCTTTCCCAAAATATCCTCTGCCTTGACTTGGGTCATCATTTCTATGGCCCGGTTCCAGGCAATTACCACTCCTTCTTTATTGATGACGAAGGTAGCATCCGGGAGGAAGTTTATGATATCCGCCATCCTGCGCTCCGAGTCCCTCATGGCTGCTTCCGCTTGTATTCTCTCTTGCACTTCACAATTCAGATCTCTATTGGTATCCTCCAGCTGCTTGGTTCGCCGGGCCACCCTTTCTTCAAGCTCTTCGTTGAGGCGGATGACCTCGGCCCTGGCCAGCTCTTTCTCCTGAATATCCTTCTGAGCTTTTTTATAAAGGCTGACATTTTCGTTCAGAACAAGTATCTGTCGCAGTATGACCAGGCCGATTATCATCCCCACTGCCCAGGATAAGCTGGCGAAGGAAAGGCCAATCGGATTTTCATAGCTCCAGACCAGCAGAGCAAATGCTCCCGCTGCGAATAAATATGGAAGGTAGAGTGGCCAGGTCAGCCCTCCTGAGCGGAATTCCCCGAATTCAGGTATCTTGAAGGAATTCTTCTTTGATACAACATCCGCCTGAGACATGCCCGCAAGACCTACCAGTGCATAGGATAATGGCCAGCCCAGATCGAGAAGACCTCCTGCTGCATAGGAATCAGACCATGACAAATGTAGAAATATGGAATCGGTTATAATCAGACCGATCATTCCGGCAGCAAGAAGGAGCAATGAGGTCTGTTCATTGCCCCGAATCTTCCTGAAGAGAAGCTCCAGGACAGAGAAGAGCAAGATCAGATCCCCTAGAGGATAAATGATATAGATTAGCAATGTGAAAAGGTCGTAGTTTGCTGATTCCTGAACAACTGGACTGATTATGTAGTTCCAGAATATGATTATCCCGGCAAACATTACTATTCCGAAATCCAGGGCCATCTTGAATCTCTCTTTTAAGGATAATTCCAAAGAGGGGAGGACGAAGATCCCCCATAGAAATAGAGGATAGTATGCCAGAAAGAAGACGTTTGAGATGGAAAAAAATGGGTCGACCTTGAGAATGGTCTCTTCATAAGCCCAAATAACATCCCCCATGGTGAAGCTAAATGTCGCTAAAGAGAGGATCAGCCAGGTCAGATATACTTTTTTTCTCTGCTGATAAGAAGAAGCAGCCGCATAAAGCAGGGCTAATGCAGCCATGCCGTTTATTGGGATAAGCGCCAGGTCTGTGAAAGCAACTGTCGCCTCTGGATCATCCCTCAAGATGAACATCACCAGGGCATAACAAATGACAATTGTGCTTGCGATGGCCAATGAATAGCGAAATGGAAAGACCCGCCTGGATGCGCGCCGCTCGGATGAATCTGGCGGCTCGCCCGCATGGCTCTCCGAATTGTCAGTAGCGACAATTGCCGTCTCGGCTGCATTATTCATCTTCGTCTTCCATTGAATGATGGCATCATCAATGTGGAGCAGTCAATATCATCATCATCATCATCCAGAGTGCAATTCGCCCGTCTGTATAGCTGAACGGGGGATGGCAAGGAATCCGGCTTGGATCAGATTTAAGATGATATATCAGGCTCCTCGCTATTTTGTATGGGTGAACTTGAATCTGAAATTCTCTGTGCCTCTGTGGTGAATCGCGATGCTCTGACCCAACCACAGAGACACAGAGGAACAGAAGCCATATTCTCTGCCTGAACTCACCCAAATAATTCAGCGAAGAGCCATTTATCAGATATCAACCTCTATAATGAACAAGACCTTGACCAACCATTCCAACTCCACTCAGGTTCTATATTTCAGCTTTCTAATATAACAACATATCCGTCCGTAATGATAATGTATTCGCAAAATATATAGCATTACGATTCTTTATAAGCGGTATATTATTGAGAATGGCAACATGATTTTATAAGTAGTATAGAAAGAAAATTTCTGGCGGAAAAAGTAGATATCATACATCCTCCTAGCATTTGAGCAATGCCGAATTTCAATGTCTTGCTGGAGGGTGCCTGGCTGGTCAGAGATGTCAAGACCGAGAATGATGCTATCGGTGTGGCCATCTCTGAAGCGGGAAAGAGATTGAACCAGAGAAAGATGGACTTTGTTGAGGTAGAGGTGGGCCAATGGGATTGCCCGGAATGCAATGAGCCCTTAGACGGCGTCTTCCTCGTCGCCAGCATGGCACTGGTGGCGCTATTATTTGAGATCAAGATCTTCAATGCAGAGAGCGAGGAGCATGCAGGAAGGATCGCAAAATCAACGGTTGGAAAGGCCCTGGGCACCATTCCCCTGCGGGTGCTGGAGACAGAAAAGATCGGCTAGATTCTCCGATTCATCCCTCCACATGGGCTGGGTCTCTTGGTATCAGCTTCTCTTGGAACCGGGATCCCCCAGGCCTAGAGATCTTGCCAACTCCCTCAGATCCCTCTTGCCTCCCCTTCGCGGCCTTGCCCTCTTGGCCGAAGAGGATTCATCTCCCTTCCTGCCGCTCTCCTGAGCTCTTCTCTTCTGGGCAGCGCCCTTCAAATCGCCTGCAGGGAGGATTTCAGAGTCTCTTTCTGGATTGCCTCCGGAATAATTATCCATCTGCCATTTCGCGATCTTCTCTTGGATCAATTCCCCTCCTTCTCTGGCATCCACCAAAATCAACTCCTCCCTCACCCAGCCTGGAAGGAACTGATTAACTCCCCCGAGATCGTCATATCCAAACCGGCGGTCGCAGAACAGCAGGACGCCCCTTTCGGATTCCGCCCGGATAACCCTTCCTGCAGCTTGCAGCCCCCGGTTTATCGCAGGCAAAGTGTAGGCGATGAGCATACCTTTGATCTTGCCATATTTCATGGTATAGTAGCTGTTGATCTCCTTTTGGATCTCGTCGTATGCCGACAAAGGCAGCCCTACCACTGCCACTCCTTTCAGGGCCTCGCCTTTATAGTCGATCCCCTCTGCCAGCTTTCCACCGCACACCCCGGTCAGAACCCCCCCGCCCCTGGCCCCTAAAGAGAAGAACAGATCCAGAAGCTCAGGGACCTGGTCTGCGCTGCGGGGCTCAACACAGAGCTTCTTTCCAACCTTCCTTGAGGATGAGAGACAGACGTCCCGGTAATTGTTCATCATGGGATAAGAGGTGAAAAACACCGCCACATTTCCCGGGACGCACTCGATCAGTGATCTTATGTGCCCCGATATCTCCTCCCTATTGTCCATATCCTCCCTCTGCTCCAGCTGGGTCGTGGCCTTTTTAGCCACCAGGAGGAGGCGGTTTTCCTTGGGGAAGGGGTTGGGCAGGCTGAGCTTCTCTGCTCTGCCCTCCTCTCCCAGACAGTAGAGCTCATAAGCCTCCAGGGGGGAGAAGGTGCCGGAGAGCATGATAGTGGCATTGACGTTGTCTGTAATCCGCCGGATGTTGGCCGCCGGATCGATGTTATTGACCTCCAGCCGGACGAGCTTCCTTTTTCCCACACCGGTGACCACGATCTTCCTCTGAAGAGCGATATCGGTCTCCGCCGTCTCCATGTCTCTGAGAAAGAGCAGCACCAGGGCGAGGCTGGGCTGAATATCCCCCTGCAGGTTCTCCCTATCTCCTTCCGCCAGGTTCAGATCGGCGACTGCCACTGCAACATCTGAGAAATATGATAACGCGTCTTCGATGTCATCGATCCCATCGTAGAGGAAGGCGCGAAACAGATCGGCATCCATCAGGGCCTCGCCCTCAGGCATTCTATCCAGCCGGCTCTGAAGGAACCTCCGGAGCCTGGGAAGGAGCTGTCGTATGATCCTGATTCCCTCTCTCCTCCAGGAGGCTTCCTCTCTCGTCTCCTCCAGCCTGGCCTGCCCCAAGGTGCCCTCGAACTTCTCCACCTCGGTCTCGGCAAGATCTATCATCCTTTGGGTGAGGTGGCGTGAGTTCATTGCTCTTACCGCATCTCCCAGGTTATGGGCCTCATCTATGATCAGGGTGACCTTCTCCGAGTCCATCTCCAGCCACTGGAAGATGATGTCCTGGAAGTCAGGACTGAAGAGGTGAGAGTAGTTCATGATCACTATATCGCTGTTCTTGGCGTAAAGGCTCATGATCTCATAGGGGCAGATGCCCTGGCAGGAGTCCATAAGCCCCGAGGGTGCGGTTACCCTCTTTTTCAAGCCCTCTACCACATCCAGGGCCCTGGCGGATCGGCGGAAATGGACAGATCCATTTATCTCAAAGCCTTCTCTGCTTCGCAGGTAGTACGGGCAGAACGTCCTATAGCCAGGCTCCTCCTCGGGAATGCTATCTGCATGAGGATCGTAGATGGCTGCATTGCCCTTGCCGATCTTCGAGGAGACATAGTTTTTCGTCCACTCTCTAAGCCTCAAGCAGCCGGCATAGACGCTCTCTGCTCGGAACTCGCCCTCCAGAGGGCAGATCCTCTGCTTTCCCACCATATAGGCGATCTCCGGCTTGTGGCGGGTCTTGGACCAAATTCGATTGATCTCATCGATGTAGATATCGATCTGAGAGACGGTTCTCACCGCTACCACGATCTTTCCCGGAGCGGCGGCCAGAGCAGCGCTGATGCAGCTCGTCTTTCCAGTGCCGGTGGGAGCATCTATCATCAGAATGCCCTGATTTCCTCTGCTCACCACATCATAGACTGCGTCCAGCATCCTGTCCTGGTGAGGCCGGAGAGACTCATAGGGCAAATAATCCAGGTACACAGAGGCATGATTCCACTGGGAACAGATAAATGCTATCCATAGCACGGAAGAAATAGGGGAGAAACCATTGCAAAAGACTCTCTTGTATAGAAAAGTTGAAATTGTATTGATGACATCCTTATTCTGTAGCATTGATGGTGAGGGTAATGAAAGCGGAAATTGCAGTCTTGATCATGATAATATTGACAATTGTCTTTCCTGTATTGTCTTCTCCTTCCCAGAACGAAGATGGCCAAGACGGCCTTGCTGGATATGAGAGCTCCAGATTGTCGATCATGAGTTTAGACACGAAGAGGCTGGAGGAGAGGATGGCCGGAGCCCTAGTTGATATGATGTCCAAGAGCCAATCAGACGGTGAGGGAAAGGGTAGCAATGGCGATTCTATCAGCTCTGGTTTGAAGGGATCAAATCCACTCAATCCGGAATTGCCTGGCACGAATCATTCTGTAGCTGGCACATCGGTCCTCAACTCTTCAATTGCTAACATATCAGCACTAAACTTCACAGCCACTAATGCATCAATCAGCTCATCAGCTACCAATGGATCTGCCACTGAAGCATTCGCTGGCAATCAATCTAGGCTGAACTCATCGATCCCGGTCCCGGGTGGTTCAACTGGAAATCAAGGCATAGGTTCCAGCAGCAATGCTAAGTTCGATGGCTACTATGGAATCAAGTCCTCCCAGCACCAGATGGGCAAGAACAACATCGACTCCAGCACCTTCCTTAGCGGGAGCTTCTCTATGGAAAAGGCAGTAAAATTCCAGGATATAGGAATCTAGAGGCGGCCAAGACACCATGAAAAAGACCAATATCCGCCTGGGGACTGCATCTCGTCGACTTCAGTCAATTCTACTGGTGTTGCCACTCCTGGCATCGCTTCTCTTCGTCTTCCTCATCTCTTTTTATCATATCTCTCCCGCCGCAGCCTCTCTTTATGGTGAGGGACTGACAGAGGAATGGAACAGGACCTACGGAGGAAGGTATGGCGATGGTGCCTGGTCAGTCCAGGAGACCAATGACGGCGGTTACATCCTCGTGGGCCATACGGCAACCAGGGGAGAGGGAAGCGACCTATGGCTGGTAAGAGTCGATCCAGATGGAAACCCCCTTTGGAGCAGGATTATGGGTGGATCGGGCGAGGACGTAGGCTATTTTGTCCGGGAGACCGCAGATAGCGGCTACATCATCGCCGGAAGCACCAACTCCTTTGGCTTGGGCGAGGAGCGGCTGTGGCTCATCAGGATGGACGGGAATGGAAGCCTGCTCTGGGATAAGACCTTTGGCGGTTTTGTGCACTCTTCAGGCGATGGTGGCTGGTCAGTGGATGAAACCGATGATGGGGGATATATCGCAACCGGCTATACCCAATCAAAGAGCATTGGTAGAAAGGACCTCTGGCTCATCCGTACCGACAGCAACGGGAATCTGCTATGGGATAGATGCTATGGAGGGGCAGATGAGGATGTGGGATTGTCTGTACTGCAAAGCCAGGATGGCGGCTTCATTGTGGCCGGCAGGACGGCATCCCTGGGGAAAAGGGGGGACGATATCTGGCTTTTGAAGACCGATGACCAGGGCGTCATGAGCTGGAATGTAAGCTATGGCGGAGATAAGGATGATGTCGCCTTCCAGGTGGCGGAGCTGGCCAATGGTTACGCCCTGGTGGGCAGGTCGGAGTCAGGCCTGGAGGAGGAGAAGATCATTCTTATCCGGCTGGATCAGCTAGGCCGGAAGATCTGGGAGAGATCGTACCTGGGAAGCTCAGGCACCTCTTTGCAGCAGACAATCGATGGCGGATTTGTCATCGGCGGGAGGATCGATAATGCTGATTCGGGAAGAGATGCTCTGATCATAAAGACCAACTCTGCCGGACTGGAGGAATGGAGAAGGGTTCTCGGTGGTAAAGGGGATGATCTCGGAAGCTATGCTATTCAGAATCGGCAGGGAGACTACATCCTGGCGGGAATAACCTCATCCTTTGGATCGGGATCTGAAGATGTCTGGCTTGTCAAGATGGTCTTAGAGGATCAGGCAGAGATCAACTCCTCCAGGATGGAGAACCTGACCCAATACCTTCAATCCAGAGTTAAGCCGTCAAGAAATCAATAGCAACTTTTGGTTATGAAATGGGAAGCCCTATCCCTCAGGTGGGGCAGTTTGCCAGCGTCTAAAACGAAAAATCGCTATAAATCCGCTGCGTAAAGCGCATCATCAAAAGATCAATCGAAAAAGCTATTCGAATTAAAGCCTAAACCCATTAAACCGTAAACCGCACAAATTGCACTACTGGAGGAAGAGCAGATGACAGAAGAGAAGCAGGCCCATAATCGGGATAAAAAGGACGCAGTGAGGAAGTTACTCATAGAATATGCAAGGGCTCTCGCCCCATCGCTTAATATTTATCAGTGGCCAGTTGAGACCGCACGCTGGCACGAGTTGGTCTTCTGCCTGCTATTCCGAATAGGCCAGCCTCAGATCCAGGCGGATAGAGCAAGGGCCATGACGCAGATGCTGGCCGACCTCAACCTGCTGGAGATAAGCTCTCTGGCCGGGGCAATGGCAGAGAAAGGGAATAACCTGGAGCATCCCGATATGATCCTGATGCATACCCTGTTGGAAAGGATGGGCATGACTCCGGATCAGTCTCAGGATGCAACTCTGACCATAGCTCAGGCCGCCCGGGTCCTGGCTGAGAGGCACAATGGAAAGGTCCAGCGCTGCCTGCGCCAATACGGTCAGCAGATTCTGAACCATCTCAGCGAGCAGTTCTCTTTTGACCGAATCCCATCCGACCAGGCCAGGCTGGCTCTGGCCCATTGGCTGCAGAATACCACCAACATGCCCATAGAGCTTGCTGAGCCCGATGTTATTGAATTCTGCCAGAGGGCGGGAATCACTCTGGAGGAGATGACGGAGGTGGCCGACGAGATCGACCTTAACCTGGCTCTGCTAGACGATATTATTGTCAACTCGCTTGTCAGCTTTGGATTTGAAGAGCCAAAGGATGAATGGAGGAGGAAGGGGATGTGAGCGAAAAAGCAATCCCCAAGTACATCTACTTCGTAAGCGGCTACCTCACCAGCCCGGAGCAGGATATATCCCGAATCTATTTCGAGAAGCTGAAGAGCATCTTCAAAGCCGAGGCTCCTGGATATATATTAGGATTTAGAAATCCGCTTTCGGATAGGCCTTTTGAGCTAATTGAGAAGAAGAAATGCTCCAAAGAAGAATTCCTCAAGATATGGAAGGATGAACGAACTGCAGGAATCATTTGGTCCTCACATGGAGATCCCAACACAGGGTACCCATGGGCGGCACCTGCCGAGCCGTGGCAGAAACCCACTATCATGAATATCTTTACACTCCCCAAGTCTGGCAGGAATCTCCGTTCCCTGGCAGTGCTATCCTGTGGAAGCCATACAGCAGAGAGTCTCTGGCGAGAAAAGATGAGCTACAAGGATCCTGTTATTTACAGCATTAGCGGCCTGCTGCGAGACGGCACGCTCGATTTAAGCGACCAAACCTATTCCTGGATAAAAGAGAGCAGACTGGAATCTCCGGATAAACCTTTAGCTGGTGCTCGTTATATGATGCAATATGCCATGGGCACGTTCAATCCTGGCAGTCTCGCAGGATGCAGCGGATGCGACTGCAATATATCCGGTCGTAACCAGGCCCAGTACCGCCGCAAACAAGATTTAGTCGAGCAAATGATTTGGAGGGACTTCTCCGAGCCTGAGCACGTATTCGTGCCTTACCAGCGCATACCCAATGTAGAGACTGATGCCTCTCATTACACCGCTCATAAAATCAGGCCCGGAGATAGAGTTTGGTATTTAGCGGAGGATTACGGTTACAGCGATAGAAAGCGATTCACGGAAGATGTAAAGAAGCTCAACCCCGCCATCAACTTCAAGACTCTGCGACCTGGACAGACCATCAACGTGCCTACCAAAATTGGGGTTCCAGAGAGTCTCCGTCCTCCCTATGCCTTCGATATCAACCAGCCGAAAAGGGGAGATACCTTTTCCCAGCCCTCGCAGCTTCGTATCTTGGACCAGCACCTAACCAAGATTTTCTCACCACCTCCGGCAGCGCATCTCTCTCAGCTCCACCTCCTGAATCAGCAGCTTATGAGGACACCCAATCCACCCACCAGGATGCCAACATTTGACGCCATAGACGCTCTAAAGAAGTTGGAGCAAGAGGCTCAAGAAAGGCAGGATACCAGGAGATGGCTGCAGCGCACTTCTGATCAATTGAACAGGCGCCCCCTGGCAGTCGCTGCTGCAACTCCACCTTCCACGCTCCGCATTCTGGACGATCATCTGAGGCAGACCTATACCCCTGATATCAGGACGCAGGCGTTCGATGCCATGGATGCATTGAGATGGCTGGAGAGAGATGCTCAACAGAGAAGGGACACTCATAGATGGCTATCCGGCATCGAGCAGAATCTGGACAGAAGACCGGCTGCATTCTACCAATTAGAGACGACGAGACCTTCTACTTTGAGCCTCCTGGGACGCCATCTGAGAAAATTTTAAGAGCAGAGGGCTCCTGAAACCCTGCAAGTACAAATACAAAATTTTTTAAAGACTGAGAACAGATGCTAGATTGATGCACCAGACCGTACGGATCTCAGACATCAGCCTTTACCTGCGCTGCCCCAGGCTCGTCTACTTCGATTCCCTGGGCAAGCTGCCGAGATTCAGCAGTGCGAAGCAAATCCTGATGCGCAGCCTCGCTCTCTCATTGCTGCAGAAGGACGATCTGGAAGGCCAGCTAAGAGAGGCTCTCGGAAGGCTGGAGGTGGAACTGCCCCTGATCTACGATCTGGAGCCAGGCGAGCTTCAGGCCGCCTTGAATGAGGCGGATGAGGAGATTGGATCGATGGTCAACGGTCTTAAAGGCTGGATGGACCAGCTCATCCCCTTTGAGGCAGAGGTAGAGCTCTATTCGGAGAAGCTGGGTCTCTCCGGCAGGCTGGATAGGCTGGCTCCAGGAGATACGCCCTCGATCATCCGCACCGGCCGGCCGCCAGAGAACGGAATCTGGAAGAGAGATCGTCTCATGCTGGCCGGCTATTCACTCCTTTTAGGAGAGAAGGAGAATATAAAGGTGGATTGGGGACAGGTGGAGTATCCAAGCCTGGGCATGGTGCGAAGGGTGCCCGTCCGCAGCACAGACAAAGCCCGGGTGCTGCGCATTCGTGATCGAGTTCGCCTTATCAAAAACGGCCAGCTTCCCGACAGGCCGGAAGGCTCCCCCTGCCAGTCATGCCATGCACAGACGATGTGCGAGATGAGGCACTCTTTGGCCTCAAAGTTCTTCTAATTGCCACCCATCCCATAGCTTTTAAAGGAGGAGCCCTATTGCTCTTGGGAAAGTGGCGCATCACACTTCTATTTGATGGCTGGAAGGCTCATTTGGCTGTCCTGCCCACCAAGAGGAAATACAAAATGGCAACCATCGAGGAGCAGATCAAGGCGCTGGAAGAGGAGATCTTCAACACTCAGAAGAACAAGGCCACCGAGCATCATCTGGGCAAGATTAAGGCCAAAATAGCGAAGCTGAGGGCCCAGCAGGAGCTTCAGAAGATCAAGGGCGGCGGAGGGGGCAGAAGATACTATATCAAAAAATCAGGCGATGCCACGGTGGCCCTGGTGGGGTTCCCGTCCGTAGGCAAATCCAGCCTGCTCAATTATCTGACCGGATCCAAGTCCGAGGTGGCAGCCTATCAGTTCACCACCCTCGAGGTCATTCCTGGGGTGATGAAGCACAAAGGCGCCGAGATCCAGATCCTGGATATGCCAGGGATCATCAAGGGAGCGGCGCGGGGAAAGGGCAGGGGCAGAGAGGTGATCACTGCCGCCCGGGCCGCGGATATGATCCTCTTATTGGGGGACGTATTCAATTACAATCTGAAGGTCCTGGAGCGGGAGCTCTATGAGGCCGGCATAAGGCTGGACAAGCAGCCGCCAAACATCCACATCACCCAGGAAAGGAAGGGGGGCATCATAGTGCGCAGCACTGTTCCCCTGACTCGGATGACGGAGTTCGAGATCGCAGAGATCATCCGCGCCTACGGCATTGTGAACGCCAATGTAACCGTTCGAGAGGATATAGACACTGACACCCTGGTCGACTTCCTGGCTGGGAACAGGGTCTATATTCCCTCTCTGGTGGCTATAAACAAGTTCGACCTGCGCTACGGTGGGATCGAGGACAAGATCGAGGAAGACCTGGGCAGGGACTATCTGCCCATATCCTGCGCCACCACTGAAGGCCTCGAGGAGCTAAAAGACCATATATATGAGACGCTGGGATTCATTCGCATCTATCTCAAGCCCAAGGGAGGCAAAGCAGATCTTGAGGAGCCTCTGGTGCTCCTGGATGGAAGCACAGTGAAATCGGTATGCGAGCATCTTCATAGGGACTTCGTAAACCTATTTCGATATGCACTGGTCTGGGGAAAGAGCGCCAAGTTCCCTGGCCAGTCCATAGGGCTGGATCATGAGCTCCAGGATTGCGATGTGCTCTCGATAATCACCAAGAGGAGATGATCGGCCGGAGATGGCCGGGCATTTTGGCAGCGAAAAGGCGCCTGCTATCATAATTTTTTACCAACAAGTATATATGCTCAGCCATCCTCCTTATACTGCTGCATTTCGTCTATCAAAGTAATTTGTTGAGATGTTTTCTGTAGCAGTCTCGATTCTTTTGAGTCGATTCAAAAGGTAAGTGAATTAAATGTTTGAGAGAAAATATGAAAACAGAGGTAGCTCCGGCGGCAGCAGAGGCAGCTACAATAGTGGTCCGAGAGAAATGACTGACGTAACCTGCTCAGAATGCGGCAAGCAGACCCAGGTTCCATTTAAGCCGGATGGGTCCAGACCGGTTTACTGCAGCGAGTGCTATCAGAAGCACAGACCTGCCAAAACATCCAGAAGATATTAAGCTGATTTAGCATCACATAATAGTCGATCCGTTTTGATTTGAAGGCAGGTGCTTTCGGGCAAATAGACGAGCGGCAAAAGGATACTCATGCCGCTCAATAGCCTTCAGTCGACAGGTTCGGCTCTTTCGATGCGGAATTGTAAGAAATGGGGTGCGTTTAAAATGAAACCATCTGAATCAGCGGATTTGGTTAAATTTGAGGGCATAATCTCAGAGCTCAAGAGAAGAGGAGTAGTAGTACTGACGCACCGCCCGACTCGATGGGGCTATGTGGTGGATGCAGTCATACCTTCAGCAAAGATCGTCATCCTTAAGGTGCCAGATATCACAAAACAGATTAAAGTGGCCATGAGCCAGTTCAGGGATCTGATTAACCGTCTGGAAGACGATGGATATCAGGTCGAAGTGATTCCAAGAAATAGAATGAGCCCAGAAGAGATCAGAGCCTTCTGTGACCGGATCGCGACTGAGCCGTCACTTGCTTCTGCTTGAAAGTCCAATTGATAACCATGCTAGCCAAAAAAATGGCACCGTATATCCATAAGTCCCATCTCAGGCCGGTATGAATCCGTTCTCAATCGCAATCTCCTGGCCTTCTGGACTCAAGACATAATCGGTAAATGCCTTTGCCCCAGGACTTGGTCTGCCCAGGGTGATGAAGTAAAGCTCTCGGGCAAGGGGATATGTTCCATTTTTTATGTTTTCTATCGTCGGCGGGATACCATCAAGGGATATCACTTTGCTGTCTCCTCTCATTATATAGCTATATCCGACATAGCCTATGGCATTGTCGCTTCCCCGGATAGCCGTCTTGACCTCGGAGCTTTCAGCCGCCTCATAGCTGACTCCGGGAGTCTCATACTCTCGACTTCCCATTATGATCTCATCGAAGGAGTCCCTAGTTCCAGAGCCTGGCCTCCTTCCTATGGCGAAGATCTCCTCGTCTGGCCCCCCGAGCTCTTTCCAGTTGCTAATGCTGCCAGAATAGATCCTCCTCACCTCCTCAGCGGACAGGTCGGTGACACCAAAATCGTAAACCTCTGGGCTGACCATCAGGCATATGGCATCGTATCCCACGGTGATCACATTAAACTTCTCTGTTGGCGTCTCGTATCTCTGTCGCTCCACCAGGTGAAGCTCCCGAGAGGTCATGGCGATCGCCGATCTGCCCTCGACCACGTTCACAATCCCCACCCCCGAGCCTCCTGCGGTCACAGTCACATGGTAGTTATCCTGGAGCATATTGAACTCCTCCGCCGAAATCTCTGCCAGGGGCATTACGGTGCTGGACCCAGATATTGCCACCTTCTGCTCTCGTGCTTCGACCGATACATAAACGAAGAAAGATACCAGCAACAAGACCAGTAGTATGCTCTTGACCTTCATCACTATCAAAGAAAGGGCCTGATATTATGTAAGGTTAATGTTCAGCTGAGTGTAAGCTACCCCTCCCCTGAAGGAGAGGGGCTTTCAGCAGCCCTGAGCAGATCTGTTTCAGAATCAGAGATCTGCCCGGACCTCCAGGCCAGCCTACATGCATCGACGATCTGCAGAGGTCCCAGTCTTGCTGGAACGTTGGCCTCAGATCTGCCAAAGACGGCTTCAAATCGTGTTTCGACCGCACCCTTTCGGGCAGGAGTCTGGCAGAGCCGTACAGGATCAGCATCGAACGGTTTACCGCTAGGGTGCCTATGATGCCCAAGTACATGCAGGAGATTGATTTGACATGTTAAATATGTATGCAGAGCACCGCGAAAGTAAACTGGGAAGTGTACCCAATTCCTCCCACCCCCTAAAGGAGGTGGGCCTCCTTGGTGCTTTACTGTGATGTCAACCCATCGTGACCACTCCCGCCCCTTTACTATAGTCAGGAACCTGATTGTTGGATAAATATAATTATTCGAGGCCCAGAGATCCGGAGCGTTGAGGCATTGGTGATCTGGTTTTCTCTCAGGGAAAGATTTTCTAGATTGCTGCAGCGCTCAATCCGTAGATGGTGGTGGCCTTGGGAAAGCAGGCCGGCGAGTCACTGGGAGAGCTAGCCGACCATGCTCCATCCTCATGCCGTCTTGAAGCACGGAGACAAGGGCGAGGTCATCCGCAAAGCCTCGATGCTCAGAGAGGCCCTGTTCGCCCAGGGATTAAATTGCGGATGCGATAAGGGATTGCTCGGAGAGGAGATACGCTGCCTTATTCTCAAGGCTGATGTAGAGAGGCGATTGGTTTACAGCGTGATAACTGAGCCAGACACCGTAGATGTTCAGGGCGATGTGATGAGAGCCGAGACCATCGAAGAGATGGCCCACAATTTCCAGCACCGCTCCCGCAAGTTCGACAACAGACACGACTGGAAGGCGGTAGATGCCGCGCCGGTGGAGTCATGGATCCAGAGAGAGGCTACGGTGCTCGTGGGGGAGAGGATCAGGGCCAGATCATGGGTTGTCGGGGTAAAGGTCTTGCTGACCATATCTGGCAGAAGGCTCTGGCCGGGGATTATCAGTCCTTCAGCATTGGCGGGAGGGGGGTGAGGGTGTCGAGGGTGAGATTTGGGTGAGATGAAGAGTGATTCTGGAGACCTACAGGATCTTATCTTTAACTATTGCCGTAAGAGATCCCATTAAGACTCTGCAGTTAGGATACTTGCGAATATTTAAGCATAAAATGTTTGTCATAGTAATAATAGGTTGTTGCTTTCCGGCAATAACATTAGCTTTTTTTTGCCAATTTCGGTTAAAGACCTACACGGTTCCATTAAAATACCGTTAACCATTTCGGGATTGTGCTTGTCCTTTGTTGGTTGATAATATATATGACCAGATTGATATTTATAGTACTCTATGTCTTTTGATATAATATTGTTCTTTCCTGTAACAAACATAATTGGGGTAGATCCTTTATTCCATATACCGGCTATGAACTTAGGAGTTAATTTTAATTTTTTTAAATTAATTATTTCTATCTGATGGGGATTTAGTATTAATTCGTAACAATGAGCTAAACTTTCCCCCTTAAATAGCCCATTCATAGTGCCAGCAAATTCAGGTTGATAAAGAAAAATCCCTGAAACCTTTGAATCTACTTTTTCCTTAAAATAATCGATACTTGCTCTTTTGCACGATCCAAGATCTATCTCTCTTGGAACCCTTAAGAAAACTATATTTATCGATTTCTGATCGTCCTTTCCATGATTCTCAAAATCTTCGCATGCCTTATCAAAAATTTTTTCTAATAAGGTTTTCAAATCATTTTGGTAAAGTTTTGTGAATAAGAATAGAATATATGACATTTCGTCAGAGCATATAGGGCCTGGAATGGCATCATTCTTTATAGAATCAGGCTCATTTCCAGTAGAATATTTTACAAAAACTGACCATCCACCTTTTAGCTGTTTCGACCAATCATCATCAACTGTTATCTTAGAATCCAAATTTAATAACGTGGGCAAATTTTTTTGAAGTGACCGCCAATCCAAAAGGCTAGGAAAAGATTTTTCATTAATTATAAATATTGTATTGCATCCATTCTGGATATTTTGCTTGATTATTTCTTTAATTATTTCGGATTTCTCGAAAAATTCCTCAACACGACTAAATAGGCCATAATTTTTTATGGATATATATATATATATATTAAATTCGTTTTGTATTAGTTTCAGGTCATATACAGGATTATTAGGATTTGTCGGAAATTCTAATACGGAATGCCCTTCATTATAATATCCACCCGCAACAATTATCTCAAATATAGCCCCTTTTAGCTCATTGCGATCTTTGCTGCTCTTGATCTTTTCCACAAAATATTTAGTGCGATCTTCATTAATTTGTTTGCATTTTTCTAGGCAATCACCAAATATGAGTAGTTCCGTACAGGCGATCCAATCTGCCTCAGAATTGACCCAATCCGTCCTTTTCCATATTTTTTGAAGCTGATTTTCTGTGCCGGATTCGAGCCAAGATACATCAAATAAATCCGAAATGATTTTGCGGGCCTTTATAAAGTTAGCTGCTAATTCCTTGGGATCCATAATAAATACAACGTGATCGATCACATATTAATAAGCACTAGCCAGCTTAGAGCTGTGATGTGGAAAAAATGCCTAATGCTCTCTCTTTTCAGGCCACAAATCCCGACGGCTCGACAATAAACCTCAAGCCCATCGAGTACCGGGCCGACTGGCCCCACATGGGCCACCAGAGGCTCTTCTTCTGGTAGCTATGTGGCCAGGGGATCGATGAGCTGGCCACGATCAAGGTTACGGGTTCCAATCCGGATAAGCCCGTCTTTTGCGGCTGGTTTAAGGGGATCAAGAGGCCCTCCAACCGATCCCTCTGGCTCCAGGAACTGGCTGGAGGATAAACCTCACTCTTCTATCATCCAGCTCCGCCACCAGGCCCTATGAGGCTACATCCACTCATAATGCCTCAAAACCTCGGGGACGAACTCGAAGAGGAGGCTGTTTTCCGCATATCCGAAAAACAGGCAGCCAGGGCAGGACTGGACTGCTTCCTGCCGGCCAATCCTTGAGGCCTGCCAGGCCTCCGCCAGCCCATCCTTCACATTGGCCAGGGATTGAGTATGGACCCGGCAATTCTCGATGCTTCCATCCGCTGCTACATGGAGGATGATGTCGCTGGCATGGCATTTGAATCCGGGCTTAAGTGATGATATCATCTTCAGATAGGTCAGGGAGTTGATGATCGGCGCACCAGATCTTTTCAGCTCTATCAACCTATGCACCGCCTTCTCATATTCAGATCGATCCCGGATTCCCAGGTCCTTCCAGACCGAGTCCGAAATTCCTCGGGACTCATGCAGGGGCTCAAATGAGATCCAGGTGCCCAGCTCTTCGGCCAGATGGACCAGATCCTCCAGCTCGCCCGTGTTTTTGCTGCTTATCACGCAGTTGATCAGAATCTCATGGCCAGCCTTCTTTGCCGCCCTGATCCCGGCCAGGGCATTTTCCAGGTCTACTCCCCGCAGCTCCCGATAGCTCTTGATCCCGTCCACGGAGACGGAGAGATAATCAAGGTCGCCAAGCTCATCCGCCCTCTTGGCGAGCAGAAGGCCGTTGGTGACCAGACTGGTGATGAGGCCCTGGGATTTAGCATGCCTCAGAATCTGGGGCAGATCCTCCCTGAGCAGGGGCTCGACGGTCCAGGCATTATAGACCCCGATGCCAAAGGAGCTTGCCTCATCCAGCATCCTGAAGATCTCCTTCTGAGTCATCTCTCCTCCGGGCTCTCTCCAGTACTGGCAGAAGGAGCATCTGAGGTTGCAGCGGGCGTTAACCCCATGGGAGAGGACATAAGGCCTCTTTCGAATCCGCATCTGCCAGAGGGCTCTGGCCGCCAGCCGGGGGGAGAAGGATCTCATTTGGGCTGCTCCCGGTTTCTAGAGCGCTCGATCCCGGAGAATGCCCTCCCCAGCACCTCATTGATGGTAGGATGGATGACCTGAGACCTCATCACAGTGGAAAGGTCCTGGCGGTCGGTGTTCATCAGGTAAACAACCTGCTGAATGAGCTCTGGCGCCTCTGGGCCGATTATGCTCGCCCCCAGGATTCGGCCAGTCTCCTCCTCCAAAACTACCTTCGCCAGGCCGTACTCCTCAGCCATAGCCACCCCCTTGGCCGAATCTGTGTATCTCGCCCTTCCCACCAGCACCTTCAAGCCTCGGGCCTTTGCCTCGCTCTCTTTCCTGCCCACTCCCGCCACCGTCGGATGAGAGAATACGGCATAGGGAACGGCATGATAGTCAGCCGCTTTCCGCTCTGCTTCTTTTTCAGCCAGAAGAATATTGTGGGCTACGATGCGGGCTTCATAGTTGGCAGTATGGCGGAACATGTGCTTTCCGATAGCATCTCCCAAAGCCCAGATGCCCTTTTTGCTGGTCTGGAGATATTCGTCCACCCTGATCCAGCCTTGCCTATCGATTTCCACTCCTGTCCTCTCCGGGCGGAGAAGGTCGGAGTTAGAGCGCCGGCCCGCGGCAAGGAGGACCTCCTCTCCCTCGAACTGCTGGATCTGGCCGCCTTTTGTCTCTCTGGCAGAGACGACCTTCTTTTCGCCATTCCTTTCCACCGATAAGACCTCGTAGCCCGTGACCACCCGGCAGTAGCGGGAGAGGCTCTCATGCAGTCGCTGTGAGATCTCAGGATCCTCGCCGCTCAGAAGTCGGGGGCTGCGTCCCAGGATGGTGACCTCCGTTCCCACAGCGGAGAAGAAGTGACCGTACTCGCAGCCGATATAGCCTCCGCCGATTATGATCAGGCTTTGGGGAGGCTCTCTCAGATTAAGAAGCGATACGTTATCGATATATCCCGATTCTTCCAGGCCTGGGATGGGAGGAACACGAGACCGAGAGCCGCTGGCGATGACGAATTGGGGGGCAGTGAGGGTTCTTGATCCCACCTTTAAGACATACTCGTCGATGAACTCCGCCCTTTCTGGATAGTGGGTCAGATTCTCCCTCGATCTGATGGTCGCTTCCATTTGGGCGCGCCCCTCATCCACCACCTTATGCATGCGGTTCATGATCAGAGGAAAATCGATCTTCTCGATTCGGGCATGGACGCCCACCGCCCCGGCCTCCTGGATGCTCCGGATAATGTCTGCTGGATGGATGAGCATCTTCGAGGGGATGCAGCCGTTGTTAAGGCAGGTTCCGCCCATGGGGCCCTGGTCCACCAATGCGGTATTTCTTCCCGATCGAGCGGCTTGAGCAGCCACCAGTGCCCCTGCGCCCGAGCCGATGACGATGAGATCGAATCTGTTCATGCTGTTCATGATATCGGATATCAGAAGGTCCTGATAGCTTAAATATATGCGGGAATATGGGAGCCGTCGGGCAATGGGATGGAATAGGGACTCAGGACGATCTTCAAGCGATATAAGAGACGCTGGACCGGTCGAATCCCTCTACCAGCTCGATTCCCTCATCATCCGCCTTCCATGATACATGGGGATAGGCGAGATGTTTGATGAATCCGGATGCTCTGGCGGCGAATTGCGTTGCCAGGTGCTCCTCGCCCAGGGCTTCTCTGGTGATCTGGTGGACCTTTTCTTGCACCTCTGTCTCATCCAGGTAGCCCAGGGAGTGTATGTACTCATGCAGAAGAACATGGAATGCGTATGGCTTGTATAGCTCAGGGCGGGTCTCCATGATCCTATTCAATGGTATCTTATTCAGGACAATGACATTGGAGCCTGTGGTGAAAAAGCCTCCCATGAAGCCATGGGGATCGTTTCCCAGGTTCGCCATGCCCAGCATCAGGCCGCCCCTTCGTTTGTTCATGCTCTCTTCAACCAAGGTCTTTACCACCTCAAATATGTCCGCCAGGGAAACTGCCTCATCCAGGCGGGTCCTGTAATCAATCCTCATTTCAAGCCCATGTAGCTACGTCTAAGTATATAATAGTAACCTGAAGTTAGTTTAAGCTCGAACTGGCGTATTCCATGAGAGGTCCTTCTATTTGCCTATCAGAGGATCTTGATCAGAGATCTCTTCCCCTGGGCCCCTGTGCAGGAGACTCTTTTCCAGGCCGATCTCCATCCAGGCCCAGGCCCAGATGACCGCCTCAAAGGCTCTGATCAGATCATTCTGTTTTAGAAAATGGTGAGAGTCGGATAGATAAGAGGAAATGTTCTCCAGCATTCTCTCATCCCCGGATAGCTGGCCGAAGAGCGATTCTGCCTTCTCCTGCCACTTCACAGTCTCATTTGAGAGATCCTCTTTCAGGTTTCTCTCATCCCCTTTTAGGCCTTCCATCATCTTATTCAATCACCGCAAGAATTAATGACTGTCCATTCCTATCAGCGGATCCCTGCAACCGCATAGGGCAAATGCCTCCTCCCTCTCTATGCAGGTGGGACAGGTGCGGCAGGGCATAGCTTTTCCCTTGTAGCACGACCAGGTGAGCTCATAGGGAACCTGCAGCTTGAGGCCCATTCTCACGATATCCGCCTTGGTCATATGCACAAAGGGCGCTTGCAGCTCGACGGGATTCCAGGCTGTTCCCAGCCTTATTGCCGGCTTGAGAGCCTCTACGAACTCCGGCCGGCAGTCGGGGTAGATCGTCTGGTCGTTCTTGTGGGCGGCGTAAAACAACTCTGTAATCTCATGGGCCTCGGCGTATCCTGCAGCCACGGAGAGCATGATCATATTCCTGTTTGGTACCACCGTCTGCCTGGCTGCCTCCTCGGTATAGTGGCAGCTGGGCACCTCCTTTTTGCCCAGAAGTGCGCTCTCCCCCAGGAATGCCGCCAGAGTGGAGAGGTCGATGATATGATGTGCGACATCGAGCCTGGAGGTGATGGCTATTGCGCAGTCTATCTCCTTTTTATGCTTCTGACCATAGTTGAAGGTGAGGGCATCTACCAGATAACCATCGGCCAGCAATTTGTAGAGCAATGTGGTCGAGTCCAGACCGCCGGAGAGTATCAAAACCGCCTTCATTTGCCTCCCAATTTTACTGGCATTCAACATAAGACTGCCCCACCTGAGATCCTTAGCTCGTCACATCCTCGGCCAGAGGGGTCACCAGCAGCTTGTCCACCCGGCGTTCATCCATATCCATGACCTCAAAGCGATAGCCACCCCATTCGAATTTATCTCCCGAGGTGGGAACCTTCTCCAGATGGGTCATCATGAAACCGCCCATGGTTTGGTAGGTCCCATCATCCTCATCAGGAAGCTTGTCGATGTCTAGCGTCTCTTTGAAGTCATCCGCGGGCATCGTCCCATCCACCAGCCATGAACCATCGCTCCTGCGCAGGATCTGGGGCTCCCCCAGCTCATCGATATGGGGAATGTCTCCCACCAGCCCCTCCAGGAGGTCTACCAGTGCCACAATCCCCTGCACTGTGCCATACTCATCCAGGACGATGGCCAGATGGATTCCCGTCTGCTTGAACTTCTCCAGCACCTTCAAAGCCCTCATGCTCTCCGGTACAAATAGAGGTGGCAGCAGCAAAGACCTCAGATCAATCTCCTTTTTATTAAGGTCGCAGTTCAGGATATCCTTGGACTGAATCACTCCCAGGACGTTATCCAGCTTCTTGCTGCAGACCGGAAACATGGTGTACGGCCCGCTGACGGTCTTCCTTTGGATCTCGGCGAGGGTGTCATGGATATCAAGCCAGACTATCTTTCCCCGAGGGGTCATGATGGAGTTGACCTTTCTTTCACCCAAAGAGAAGACTCTTTCCATGATGTCCTGCTCCTCCTCTTCGATCACCCCGGCCATCGTTCCCTGGTCTATCATAATTCTTATCTCTTCTTCAGTGACCTCCGGCTCAGCGTTAGAATTGACCCCCAGGGCTTGGAGGACGAACTCCGTGGATTTGCTCAAGAGAAGAATCAAGGGGTATACAATCTTGGAAAAAGCGTTTAAGGGAGATGCAGACCAGGATGCAATCCGCTCCGGATTGGAGAGGGCTATCCTCTTTGGCACCAGCTCGCCTATAACTAGGCTGACGAAGGTTATCGACAGGACTACCAGGGCTAGAGCAATTCCATGGCTGAATTGAGCTAAAGCGGGATAAAGGCCAAGCAAGTAGCCCGCCAGCTCATCGGATAAGGTCGCGCCGCCGAAAGCCCCGATAAGTGTGGCCATTAAGGTTACCCCAGTCTGAACAGCGGAAAGAAACTGATTGGAGTTGCTGATCAGCTCTAAAGCGACGGCAGCACCCTTATCTCCACTATCTGCCATCTGACGGAGCCTGGCCTTGCGCGAGGAGACAACTGCCATCTCCGCCATGGAAAAGGCGCCGTTGACTAATATGAGAATTAGTATGATCAGAATCTCAATCAACATGAACTACTACCCTTGCAGGATGGTGCGCCCGGTCTGTCTCCAAATTCATGCATTTCCCCGAGATTATGGGCCGTTTTCTCATTTTCATAAGACAGGATAATAAAGGTTATTTATAGCTTCCCTGAACGGAGAACAGAGGGCACTGAAGGTAGTCACGTTATTTGAATATTGAGGATCGATATAATAATTAAAAAAGAAATATAAAAAGAAAAGAAAAACGAACTATAGATTTACTTTAAATCAGCGGTGCAGTGCTTGCACTTGATGGCTCCTATCGCAATGGTCTCTTTGCAGTATGGGCATTCCTTGGTGGTTGGATCAAGAGGTGCAGGCTGCCTTTTGAGGGCATTTATCTGCCGGACCAGCATGAACACCGCAAATGCCACGATGATGAAAGAAATAACCGCATTTATGAATAATCCGTAATTGATGGTCGGCGCTGATACCGCCTGTGCCTCTGCCAGGCTAGCATAGGCCTCACCGTCCAAAGCTATGAACATATCGGCAAAGTTTATGCCACCCGTCAGCATGCCAATTGGAGGCATGATAATATCATTCACAAGCGAATTGACTATGCTGCCAAATGCAGCGCCTATAATGATGCCTACCGCCATATCCACGGCGTTGCCCTTCACTGCAAATTCCTTGAACTCGCTTATAATTCCCATAAAGATCACTCCAACAGATGAAACATTTGACCATTTCTGCGGTCTAAGATATAAATCCTTTTGGAAAGAGCAAATTCGGACCCTCATAAGAGAGTGAAACGGCGGCGACGCACCCCGCTGCAAGCAGACGGGGCATCCGAGGCGTCGCCGCATAAAGATAGTACTACTCGGATCTGATCAAATCCCTAAGTTGGACACGGATGCCCTTTATCCCCGATGCAAGCATCGGGGTATTGCGGCAAAAAAATAATAAAAAACGTTCGATCAGTAGAATGAAATACATATTAAAAATTTGTAAGAAATAGTTCCATATCGGAAGATCCAAGTAGAAAGAGGCTCCAGCTATAGGCAATGAAGGAGTACTCCTGCGATGGGCTGATTGTGCGGTGGAATCCGGAAAAATGCATACATGCGAAGGAATGCGTGAACGGACTGCCCCAGGTCTTCAACCACAACAGCAGGCCCTGGATAAATATGCAGGGCGCAAGTCCTGCGCAGATAATGAAGGTCATAGATCGCTGCCCTTCCGGCGCTCTGAGCTATCAAGAAAAGGCACCTGAATCATCTGAAAAAAATGCATCAAATGAGCGATACGCCTCTATCAAGGTGGTGAAGAACGGTCCCCTGCTGGTTGAAGGAGACTGCCGTCTATTCAATTCAGATGGCAATGAGATGGCAGAAGGGGCTTTTGCCCTCTGCAGATGCGGAGCCTCCCGGAAAAAGCCTTTCTGCGATGGAAGCCATATCAAGATAACCTTCGACGATACAAAATGATTGGCGCTGACCTCCAGGCAAAATCGGCAATCGAGAGTGGACAAGAATGTCTTTGCTCATTCTACCGGCCAAACCATAACCTGCATCTGTTGCTTCCCTGGCAGAGCCTCTCTTGCCTCTCGAACCTTATCTCCATACCTTCCCCCTCGACGCCCTTGCAACTGAACTCCTGCGCCCAGACAGAGTTCTCCGCCTGGCAGATGACCTCGCTCACCTTCTCTGAGAGCGATTCTCTGCCTGACCGGACCATTATATCATGCCAGGGACAGCGCCGGATCTCAACTACAAATCCGCTCTCCTCTTCTTTCAGCTCGTAGTCGAACTCCTCCAGGGCCAGACGAGCAGCAATCGCCTCCTTCAGCCCATCAAGGCCATAGTCCAGCATCAGCATTGACTTGATTGCCCGGGCCTGGATCTTGGGCAGAACCTGCCAGACAGCCTCGTCCAGCTCCAGCGCTTCATCAAATCCCCGTTTCTTCTCGATCATCATGAACCAAAGACCGTCCACTGACCGATAGGAGCGGCGGAAGTACTCCATCTTATCGCTCTCTGCTAATTCTTTCATGCCTACCTGCTTTCCAATATCTGATCCTCTGATCTCCTCTTCCTGCTGGCCTTGAGTATGCCCTTGCATGATTGCATGGAGCGGCGGCATCTCTGGACATCGTTGCGCATTTCTGCAGCTTCCGGGTCTCTTTCTGCCTCAAGCTCCTGGGCAAGCCCCTCGAATATCCTGGTGGCCTTCTTATAAGCCCGCAGAGCCCTTTTGACCCATTCCTCTCTGTCCTCCACCTCAGATATGGTGACATAAGCGAAGGCCAGGTCTCTTAAGATCTCAGCATGCTCTCTTGGTGCCTCATCTTTTTGGTAATGCTCCAGGGAAGCAGAGCATGCTTCGATTGCTCTCCTGCAGTTTTCCGCCTTATCTGTTACCTCCGCCAGGGTGATAAAGCTGTAGCCCAGGCTCTTCAGAGCATCTGCATGCTCTGTCGGATGAGATGCTTCATAGATCCGAACGGCGGCCTGGCAGGCATCAATAGCCTTGCGGCAGTTCTCCTCCTTTTCCTCGACCTCAGCCAGGGCAGAGTATGCCGCCCATAGGAGGAGCTGTGCCTCAGCATGCTCAATTGGATGCTCAGATTCATTGTAGATACTAAGCGCCTCTAATGCCGCTTCTGCTCCTTTCCTGCAATCCTCTGCTTTGGCCTCGACAGAGACCTCCGTGTCGGCAAGAATGCTGTAGGTGATGGCCAGGTCTTTCTGGCAGGAGGCATATTGCAGAGATTTGTCCTGGGAAAAGGCTGCCAGCCTCTCCTGGCAGGCCTCCAGAGCTAAAAGACAGTTTTCAGCCCGGTATTCTATATCCGCCAGGGTGAGGTAGCCAAGCCAGAGTATCCCCTGCGATTCTGCATACTCTTCAGGGTTGCTATCTCTATTGAATATCTCCAGGGCCTTGCGAGCAGCACCAATGGCCTTAAGGAAGTTCTCGGCGGGATTCTGAATCTGGGCCAGTGCCAAGTGAGCGTTTCCAATGCAATTTTGAGTGGCAGCATACAGCTTTGGATGTTGCTCCCGAGGGTAAAGATCCAAGGCGTTCCTGAATGCCTCCAGGGCGAGCTGGCAGTTCTCCAGGCTCTCCTCCTCCTCGGCTAGGGCGAGGAAGGCATTTCCCAGATTGTTCTGGGATGCTGCATATGCCAGCGGCTGTGTTTCCCGTTTTCGGATGAGAAGAGCGTCGCGGCATGACTGAATAGACTGCCTGCAGCACTCTATCTTATCCCTTTCATCCCCTGCCCCAGCCAGGGACAGATAGGCTATGGCCAGGTTGTTTTTGACCAGGGCGAACTCATCCGGAAAACGGCCCGGATCATAGACCTGCAGGGCGTCCTGGTAGGAGGCAATAGCTTGCTTGCAGCTATCCATTCTATCCTCAGGCTCATCCGCGAACTGGGCCAGGGTCAGATAGGCGCTGCCCAGGTTCGTTTTTCCCCTCGCGAACTCCTGGGGATGATCTTTGAGGCTGTAGATCGAGAGAGCATTCTTGGCAGCATCGATTGCCATCTTGCTGTTATTGACTCCATCCCCCAGCTCAGCCAGCTTCCGATAGGCGACGCTCAGCTCATCCTGAAGAATGGCGTAATCCCCAGGATAGCTTAATCTGGAATAGACGGCCAATGATTCCTCCCAAAAATTGATGGCCTGCTTGAGGCTTTCCCCTTGATCAAAAATATCGGAACGGGCGGCATAGGCATATCCCAGGCTTTTCATTACCCTGGCGCGATGATGGGGATAGTTTTCTTGGGTATAGACGGCAAGCGACCTTTGATAAGCCTGGACGGCATGCTCACAGCTCTGCAGATCGTTGTTCTTTTTGAATATCTCAAGGTAGATATCGCCGATCTTCCTGAAGATATTGCTCTCCTGGGCAATATCCATCTCGAAGGTCAGCATCCTTTCGCATGTCTTTAGAGCCTTTTCGTACTCTTCAATGCCATCCTCTTTCATATCATCACCTTCTGGTAAAAGGCATCTTCAGATATCAAAGGAGGTTATGCCTTGAGGAGTTATACCTTTAGGGATTAATTGACCTATAGCTCTTCTAATATCACTTAACCTCCTCGAATTTCCTGCTATATCAATCTGAAATGATGCTACATCTACCCTTCGCTTTTGACAATTGAATTTGAGCTTCGCTTCAATCTATAAATATACTTTAATACAACGGTGTCCCACATTGCGGCGAGACAAAAGTCCAACGTTTTGGGATGAGCTTATAAAACCTGCCGGCTCCTCGCTATTTTGTATGGGTGAACTTAAATCGCTAATTCTCTGTGTCTCGGTGCCTCTGTGGTGAACCGCTATGCTCTGACCCAACCACAGAGACACAGAGGAACAGAGGCCATATTCTCTGACTTAACTCACCCACATTATTCAGCGAAGAGCCAACCTGCCCAAGAAGTGAGTTTCAGGTCCTGGATTTTTCTCAATGAATAGCGGGTGCTATCTGAAGACTACACCGCCTAAAAGGAGCAAAATAGCCCCTAAAAAGCCTGTGATGGTGATTATCGTCTCTGTACTTATATCTCTGTGCACGAGCGCCCCCTTGGGCTGATTCAGGATAATAGCTTTTCGCCCGGTTTAGCCCCGCTTTTTGGGCGGTATCAAAAGCGCTTGGCTGCCACTGCAAAAGGCAGAATATCCAGCACGGTCACCATCGCAACTAGTCCTATCCAGTAGAGGGGCTTATTGAAGTACCAGGTTCTCTTTCCCCGTGCATAGACATAAGCGAGGTACGGGAAAAGGGGCAAAATAGAGACCAAAGGATGAGGCTCCACAAATAGGACGTAGGTGAAGATATATCCCTGCAAGAGCAGGCAGACGACAGTTGCCAGACCAACTTTGGCTTGATTGTTGAGTCTCATATCTCTTGCCACTCGCTCTTGGTTGATAAGCTTTTCAGATACTCGCAGGACTATGCGAGTCGATTGCTGTAAAAATTATGCAGAATGATGAGGGGCTGATGAAGTTTTCTTTGCCTGGCGGAGAGGATGTAAGGCCATACCCCTCCGGACAGGCATAGATTCGATGAACCAGAGAGTCTAGGCTGCGAGAAGCAATGTCGCCAGGTTGATTGAGCCCCCAAATACAAGCGATAATATTGCCAGAATGATGAATGCGATCACAAGCCATTTAGCGATATCCATAGATATTCCTGCGCCTCGCCAGCCGAGCACTCCCAGGATCAGTGCTATTGCAAAGAATACCACTGCCAAATATAATAAATCCACCATTTTGTCCACTCCCATTAGTATCTTTATCTGCCTTGTCATCGATGATGAAGAACCCTGACCGGCGCAAAATATATCCGGATGAAGGCTTAATCAATCAAGACGATGGCAGCTTATTAATGCCTATGACTCTCTTTAAATTTAAGACTTTTGGAGCCAATATTTACATAATATAAAATATAATTTATTATAAATATAATTCTGCTCTTGATGGGATGTGGACAATGAGATCAATCTGTCTTAATTGCTCATACCATCATGGCTATTTTGACCTTGAGCAAAATCCCTGAATTGGAGTGAAGCAAAATCCCTGAATCGGATCAATTCTCTGGGATGATAGATGACATCTGCCTCAGGCAGACCTTTGCATCTCATATAATGAGCTATAAATCAATATACCATAAAGTATATATGTGCAAGAACCGGTTTAAAAAACATTATGCCAAAGACTACTCTGACATTATCAGAACCAATAGCAAAAGCCTTGAAGATCTATACAGTTCAAGCCAAAAGCAGCATGCGCGCTCAAAGCCAGGTAATAGAAGAGGCGCTAAGAGAGTTCTTCGAGAACCATGGAATTAAAATCGAGGAGTAGCAACTTTTTGCATCTCCTTCTCTGCACTCAACGCTGTTCTATAATGCATCCAGTTCCGTCAGGCTGACGCATGTACCAGACCCGCTGATAAACAGCATTTATAAAATTGGATCACAAGGCGGGCGGATGATGAAGGTAGTGATATTTTTGCCCTGATGTGTGATATATGAAAACACGGCACATATAGACACAATGATGGGCAACATAAATATCAAAATCGAAGACATGGCCGCATGACGATAGGATAAATCAACGGCCATTTAGGCATGAAGATAAGGTGATTTTCACTCAAAACGCAAAAACTGAGGGATCGGGGAATTGCAGGCTACCCTCTCGGCCTTATTTTCTTCTGAATACATGGCAGGGTACTGACCCCTGCTTTGCGAAATAATCCTGATGATACTCCTCCGCCTCAAAAAATTCTGATGCAGGAACGATCTGGGTGACTGCTTTTCTTGCAATGGCTCCAGATCGATCATACTCTTCCCGGGATTCCTCTGCTGCTATTCTTTGCTCCTCATTATGGTAGAATATTGCAGAGCGGTATTGAGTGCCGATATCAGGACCCTGACGGTTGGGCGTGGTGGGATCATGCATCCGCCAGAATATGGAGAGCAACTCCCTGTAGGATACGACCTTCGGATCGTACTTTATCTGCACGGCCTCAGCGTGGCCAGTAGTTCCTGTGCAAACCTGTGCGTAGGACGGATCGGGAGCAGTCCCTCCGGTATATCCCACTTTTGTTTCCAGCACCCCGCGAACCTGCTGAAAGCGAGCTTCCACCCCCCAGAAGCAGCCTGCGGCAAATGTGGCCAGCTCATAGTCTGGATCGTCCTTCCCGGGACTCTCCATATGCCCAGATCGAGCCTCATCCTCCCGGAAGAGGCTGAGATACTCTCCGTAGCCCTCCAGTTCCAGATCCTCAGCCGGTATAAAGCGGAGGGATGCGGAGTTGATGCAATAACGCAATCCTGTCGGCCCAGGACCATCATCGAACACATGGCCCAGATGGGAATCTGCGTCTTTGCTGCGAACCTCAACCCGCCTCATATTATAGCTGGTGTCGACGTTCTCAATGATGCGATCCTCCTTCAGGGGCTTTGTGAAGCTCGGCCAGCCGGTACCGGAGTCGAACTTATCTTTCGAACTGAACAGGGGTTCTCCTGAGAGCACATCTACGTAGATGCCGGGTCGTTTATTATTCCAGAATTCATTTTGAAAGGGAGGTTCGGTGCCGCACTGCTGGGTGACATGAAACTGCAGCGGCGTCAGTTTCTTTTTGGAATTCGTTTGGGAATCTTTCAGGGAATCCTCTCTTCTCATAAGCACTTATTTTACGGGATCCTGCTTATAGATTTCTCTATCTTTCAGCAGCTCGATCAGCACTGAGAATACCGCAGCCTCCAGAGGATCGTCCATAGCATAAAATGCCTCGCTTGAGTGCTTTTTTACCATCTCGGCGAGCTCTTTTGCATAGGACTGATCCTCCTTTTTTAAAGCTCGACCGGCCTTGGACCAGCGAAGAGAGAGGTCGTTTACCCCCATCCTTACGCTCTCAAAGCTTCGGCCCATCAGAAGCTCTCCAGGGTGGTCTGGCCAGTGGAACTGGCTTGCGTTTTTCGATTATTCTTTGCAGAAAGCCGTGGCGCAACACAAGGCCCCTCGGCGAAGCAGAATACTCTGTCGGCATAAGTCATCATCTTCTCTAAATAAGGATCGGAGGTGGGGGAATAGAGAAGCAAAATGCTGCCCTTGGCTGCTTCTCTCATGGCCATAGATGCATACTCCACCATCTCTCCAGCCCCCTCGTAAAGCAGGGGATCATGCTCCAGGATCATCAAGGTGTGGTGGCTCTCCTCCAGGACGGTTAACAGCTGGAAGACGGTAAATGCCCTCCTTACCTCCAGATCTCTAAACCTGCGATCCAGTCTGCTCAGGATGCGAGAGTAGTTTCCGCAGATGTAGAGGACCTGATACCTGTCGATGCCCAGATGATCGTTGAGGGACTCGATCAGCATCTGCAATGGAGCCACTAATATTGCAAAGGCTCTGCTCTCGATGATGATCGCAGGATGCAGTTCGAATTCCATGCGATACATCTCTCGTTTCAGAGAAGATAAGCACAAGGAATGCGCGGAGCGAATGTAAACTACTCCGGCCTAAAGACCGGAGCTTTCAGTAGCCCTGAAAGGACTGCCTTGAGACTTGGAAGTCCTTCCGAGCCTCCAGGCCGGTCTACATAGCGGCCCAAGAAAGCTATATTCTTAGCAC
>Ga0228536_1000376_pt1 | contig 91350 bp, 80 predicted proteins | sample SJ1Smetagenome_FD_168611 | JGI IMG/M metagenome (GOLD analysis project Ga0228536, IMG submission 168611) | Enriched culture of PCE-dechlorinating microbial communities from Ithaca, New York, USA - SJ1.S | ecosystem: Engineered > Modeled > Simulated communities (microbial... > Unclassified...
CAGCGCTACCTGGTTCATTACATAGGGCTTAAACACGGGGTGGGCTTGTTTTCTTCTCATTCCTTTATTGAATCATTGCTTTTTAAAAATGTAAAGGGGCTGTCCTCTACTTTTTGGACAGCCCCTGGTAAGTGTCGTGTGTAGCGGTGAAATTGAACCTGTTCAAGTTTGCATGCTGCCGATGTTTCTCATCAGTTTTGTGCATAAAGAACCGGGCTTCCGCAAAAAAAAGCCACGGGCATGCATGCGCCCGTGACCGATCTGTTTGGTAGTAAGAATCATTAAAATCTTACACTATCCCGGCAGGTGCACACATGCTTTATTCTTTTTGAACAGCAACCGCAGTATTTACCAAAAAACATCCTTTTTAGAATTGGTTACAACTTTTCAACTTTATCATTGATCCGATCTGGCGTCAAGGAAAAACTAATTTTCTAGTAACTCTTTAGCTTTCTTTTCGGTTTTGCCGCGTTCTTCAGAGTCGAGGATTTTTTTGCGAATGCGGAAATTCTGGGGGGTTACTTCAAGCAATTCATCTTCCGCAAGGTATTCGATGGCTTCATCCAGACTCATTTGGCGCGGCGTGTTAAGGCGCACTTCAATGTCTTTGTTTGACTGGCGCATGTTGGTGAGGTGTTTCTTTTTGCAAACGTTGATGGTTATATCTTCGGGGCGGGCATTTTCGCCAATCACCATGCCCTCGTAAACGCGCACATTCGGATTGATGAATAGCGTGCCGCGATCTTCGGCATTTTTCAAACCAAAGGTGGTTGCGTCACCGGTTTCACGTGCCACCAATGAACCGGATGCGCGCCCGGTGATACTGGGGGCGATCTGGTCATAACCGGCAAAAATGGTGTTAAGTACACCCATACCGCGGGTGGCAGTGAGGAATTGATAACGGAATCCCAGAAGGCCACGGGTGGGGATACGGAAAGTGAGATGGACAGTGGAATCTGGATTATCAACCATGTTCAGCATTAATCCACGCCGTGATCCGAGCATTTCAACCACTACCCCCACCGTTTCAGGGCTGGTATCAATGTGCACTTCTTCGTAAGGTTCCAGCATTTCACCATCTTCACTCTTGATGAAAATGGCTTCAGGACGTGAAACCTGAAATTCATAACCTTCACGGCGCATGGTTTCAATCAGGATGGCGAGATGCAATTCACCACGCCCTGATACAGTGAAGGTGTCGGCTGTTGAGGTTTCTTCAACCCGCAGGGCAACATTGTTTCGTAATTCGTTGAAGAGGCGCTCACGCAAGTTGCGCGAGGTGCTCCATTTTCCCTCCTGGCCAGAGAAAGGTGAGGTATTGACACCGAATGTCATACGCACGGTGGGTTCTTCCACATGGATGGGTGGCAGTCTAATGGGTTGTTCGATGTCGGCCAGGGTTTCACCAATGGCAATGTTTTCCAATCCCGCCACACACACAATATCACCAGCATCAATTGTTGTGACTTCAACTTTTTCCAAACCCTGATATTTATATAAATAGCGCGCCTGGTCGGGAACAATTTCACCACTTAATTTAATACGGGCAATGCGTTGACCGGCGTTGACCTTGCCGGCGAAAATTCTGCCCACAGCGGTAACCCCACGGTATTCATCGTAACCCAAATTGGCTACCAGCATTTGGAAAGGCGCATCCAGGTCAACTTCAGGGACGGGAATTTCACGCAAGATGCATTCAAACAAAGGCTGCAAATTATCTGAGAGTTCAAAGGCAGTACCGGCGCGGCCTTCGATGCCATTAGCATAAATAACGGGGAAGTCAGCCTGGGCTTCGCTGGCGCCCAGCTCAACAAACAGGTCAAAGGTGTTGTTGAGGGCGCGGTCGGGGTCGGCATCACGGCGGTCCATCTTGTTGATCACAACAATTACGCGATGACCAATTTCCAGTGCTTTTTTCAATACAAAACGGGTCTGGGGTTTGGGGCCTTCAGCAGCGTCAACCAGCAAAAGCACACCGTCAACCATATTCATCACACGTTCCACCTCGCCGCCAAAATCGGCGTGCCCGGGGGTGTCAACGATGTTAATTTTTACCAGCTCACCGGTCTGGCTGTCGGGAATTTGTATGGCGGTGTTTTTCGCCAGAATGGTGATGCCGCGTTCGCGTTCAAGGTCATTGGAATCCATCACGCGTTCCATCACCTGCTGGTTTTCTCGAAAAACGCGCGCCTGTTTGAGCATGGCGTCAACCAGTGTGGTTTTCCCATGATCAACATGGGCTATGATGGCAATATTTCGTAAATCATTTCGTTTCATGTACTTCTGCCTTTAATTGTCTGTCAGAAAAATGCTTATAAAAAATAGCAGTGTATTATATACCCCAATCAGCAAATTGGAGCTTTAATGTTTGATTAAATTTTATAAATATTAAATTGAAAAGCGATCCGAAAAAGTGTTTTTAAAAACTAATCTACCAGTGATAGCGCCGTGCCATTGGTCTTTAACCATAGTTTGGCGGCTTTGTGATTGGGGTAGTGTGTTTCAACTGCTGCCCAAAATTGCGCTGAATGGTTAGGGTGACGCAGATGGATTAATTCATGAATAATGACGTAATCAATGATGTGGGGAGGCGCCATGATTAACCGCCAGGAAAGGCTGATTGTTCCGCGTGTGCTGCACGATCCCCAGCGGGTGCGGGCGCTGCTGATGCGCAAAACTTTGGGTTGGACTTTTAATCCGGGTGCCAGTTCAGCAATGCGGGCGGAAAAATGGATGCGCGCCTGTTTGCGATACCAGCTTTCAAAGATACTGGCGGCTGATTGTAGATAGCGACTGTCCAATACAAAGGTGTAGTCTGCAAAGGAGAGGGCTGATTTTTGCCCACTTTTTGTAATCAATGGGTAATTCTCACCGAGAAATGGGAACTGCTCACCATCTTGAAAAGAGTGCAGCGGCGCTTCTGCCTGACGACGGCGCACCAGTTCCATCTTTTGCACAATCCATTCCGATTTTTCCAGGACAATTTTTTCAATCTGTCGATCGGTCATGAACAATGGCGCACGAACAAGCAATTCCCCCTTGCGTGTTACTTCCAACGAATAGGTTTTTCGTCTGCTGCGGATGATTTTATTGATACGGATCATGCGGTCAAGTATAATCGGCGAAAACGAATAATTGGTATAATTTTAATATGACAAAAGAGAAAACACCTATCATTATTGCGGTTGCAGGGGGATCTGGCTCGGGAAAAACGACCGTCGCGAATGTCATTTTGGACAGAGTGGGTAAAGAAAAAATTGCATATATTCCTTATGACGCCTATTATCGTGACTTGAGCCAATTGCCCAGTGTGCAGCGTGATTTTATTAATTTTGATCATCCCAATTCGCTGGAAACTGAACTGCTGGTTGAACACTTGAAGCGCTTAAAAAAATGGCAGGCTATTGATATGCCGGTGTATGATTTCGCCACTGATTCGCGAACTTCGCAGACCATACGAGTTGAGCCGCAGCGTGTAATCATCGTGGAAGGCATCTTGATACTGGTGGAAAAGCAACTGCGTGATCTGTTTGATGTGAAAATCTTTGTCGATACCGATGCGGACATCCGCTTTATCCGCCGCCTGACAAGGGACATAACGGAACGCGGGCGGTCTACTGAATCGGTCATCCAACAATACCTGGCTACTGTGCGCCCCATGCACCTGGAATTTGTGGAACCCTCAAAACGATATGCCGATGTGATCATTCCTGAGGGGGGGCATAACACTGTGGCGATGGATATGGTGATTGCCCGCGTTGAAGCGTTGCTGGCATCTTAAAGCCTTTGGAAAATGCACATGGAAGCTGAACCTCGAGAAACTCCTCAAAGTCAGAAATTCCTTCGATTGGCATTGTTTTTTTTCACTATTGCACTAACCGTCTATATTTTATCGATTCGCGACACGCTTTCCGAACTCAAAGCTTACGGTTATCCAGGGATATTCCTGATTTCCCTGTTGACTAATGCCACTGTAATCATTCCACTGCCGGGGGTGGTTTTAACTTCGGTTTTTGGCGCAGTTTTTCACCCTTTCTGGGTGGCGCTGGCGGCAGGTAGCGGTGCAGCCATAGGAGAGTTTTCAGGCTACCTGGCAGGGTTTAGCGGCCGACCGGTGGTGCAGCGCGTTGCAAACCGGGTTACAAAAAAGGAAGATTGGCAAGAATCACTGAACTGGTGGATGAAAAGATTTGGTGGAATAACCATCATGGCGCTGGCATTCATTCCCAATCCGCTGTTTGACATGGCTGGTATTTCAGCAGGAATGTTAAAAATGCAGCCAGCCAGGTTTTTACTGTGGTGCTTTCTGGGAAAGTTCTTAAAAATGTTGGTATTCGCCTACGGCGGGGCAACCTTATTTGAAGGTTTCTTCCGTTTGTGGGGGTAGGGCGACAATTTTTTTCCAATGTTGTTCGGATAGCTCATCGTCAAGATCAAAGACGTGCAATTGCCCGGTGAGATTGTAGATGGTGCGTTCACAAATGTTTGTGACCCGATCCGCCGTGCGTTCCAGGTTGTGCGCCACCCAGAGCAGATAGTTGGCGCACTTGAATGCCTGGGGATCTTGCTGAACCAGGGGGAAGATTTCCTGGAAAACCTGGTTAAACATGTCGTCCACCAGGTCATCATCGGGAGGAATGGCTTTAGAGGTCTCCATATCATTTTCAAGGAAGGCTGTAACAGACCGGTGTAGCATGCTCACCGTGAGATCGGCCATCCTGGGAAGATATTGAAATGGCGGGAGAAGCTGTTCATTGCCGATAAGGTTATTAATGCGCGCAATTCCTTTCGCATAGTCGCCAATGCGTTCCAACTGGTTATTCACATCAATCATGGAGGATAAATAGCGCAGGTCAGCCGCGATGGGCTGCTGGGTGGCGATCAAGATAATGCAATTTTCTTCGATCTGCACATGCATCTGGTTGACGAAAAGATCATTGTTGTAAATACGGTGCGATGCTTCCAGGTTTCGTTTCAGTAAATAACCTACTGAATCGACCATCATTTTGCCAACCATGGTTTCAAGCGAGCGCAAATTTTGATTGAGTTCAGCCAGCTTTTTATCGAATATTTCGCGTCCCATGTTGGTGAATTTTTCCTGTGCTTAACCGAACCGGCCAGTAATGTAATCTTCGGTTTGCTTTTGTTTTGGGTGGGTGAAAATGTCTTTGGTCAGTCCAAATTCAACCAGGTTGCCGGCGCGGTCGTCACCCATATTAAAAAAGGCAGTGTAGTCGGAGGCGCGGGCTGCCTGCTGCATGTTGTGGGTAACAATTACAATGGTGTAATTCTCTTTAAGTGACTGCATGAGTTCTTCAATGCGCAGGGTGGCAATGGGGTCGAGAGCAGAGGCCGGTTCATCCATTAAAATCACTTCCGGTTCCACAGCCAGAGCGCGGGCGATGCACAGTCGCTGCTGCTGTCCGCCCGAAAGTTCCAGACCTGATTTATTGAGATCGTCTTTCACTTCGTCCCACAGCGCGGCATCACGCAAGCTGCGTTCAACGATCTCGGAAATAATCTTGGGATCGCGTAGTCCGTGAGCGCGAGGCCCGAAGGCCACATTGTCATAAATGGTCTTAGGAAATGGATTGGGGCGTTGAAAAACCATTCCCACACGTTTGCGCAGTTCAACAACGTCCATGTCGAACAGGTTTTGTTCGTCTATCAAGACTTTTCCGTCTGTACGAACGTTTGGAATCAAATCATTCATGCGGTTGAGAACACGTAAGAATGTGCTCTTACCGCATCCCGAGGGGCCTATAATGGCGGTTATCTGACGCAACGGAACTTCAACATTAACATTGTTCAGGGCGTGAAACTCGCCGTAATAAAGATTGAGATCAACAACTTGAATTTTCGTAGCCATGGATTCTTCCACTTATCTTTGTCCTGTAGCGCGAGCTGTAAGTCTTCTGGATAGATAATTAATTACCAGATTAAGGATAATTATTACAATGATCAAAACTGCTGCAGTTCCCATTGCACGTTCGAAGGCGCGTGTTTCAGAGGCAAGCATATATACATGCAGCGCCATGGTGCGTCCTGAGCTTAATAAATTTTTCGGCAGACGGTAACTTCCACCCAGGGTGACCCAAAAAACTGCTGTTTCAGCGATAATTCGTCCGATACTCAGGACTATACCAGTGATTATACCCGGTAGCGCAGCAGGTAACACCACCCCCCAGATGGTTTGCCAGCGGGTTGCGCCCAATGCCAGGCTGCCTTCGCGCAAAGAGCGGGGAACGGAAAGCAGCGCCTCTTCGGATGTGCGAATGATAACTGGCAAAATCAGGCAAGCCCCACTGAGGCCGGCTGAAAGCAGCGAAAACTTTAACTTCATGGCTGAAACAAATAAGGCAAAACCGAACAGCCCAAAAATGATGGAGGGAACGCCGGCCAGGATTTCGACACCTGAGCGAGAAAGGGAGATCAGTCGGGCGATAAATATGCTCTCGCGGCTAGCTTCAGTGGCATATTCAACCAGGTAAACAGCGGCGCCAATTCCCAGGGGGGCAGCAATGGCGATGGTCAGGCTTACCAGATAAAGGGTGGTGACTATGGTGGTTGACATCCCCCCTTCGCCGTCCATGCCGCCCTGAGGGCGTGTGGTTAAAAATTCCAGGTCGACGATACTGGCTCCCTGAATCATAACATATCCGATAATCCAGACAACTGCGGCTATGGCAATTAAACCTGAAAGCCAAATGAGCATGAAAGCCAATGTTTGAGCGGTTTTTCGTCTTGCCAGGTTGTGGGTGGCCGTCTGGCTGTTGCTGACCAGCGGATTGGACAGAGTGGTGATGGATGATGAACCTGTTTGACTCATTGGGTTGACCTCTCTCGCATTAAGGATCGAGCAATACTATTTATACTCATGATCATAATGAACAATAAGACACCGGTGAAAAATAACGCACTCCGGTGAACCCCTGAAGCATAGTTAATTTCAACGGCAATGTTGCCAGTTAATGTGCGGGCGGCAGATAAAACCAGCGTTAGCAAATTGTTATCCAATGGGGCTGGCATGGCGATTGAATTGCCAATCACCATGATGACTGCCATGGTTTCTCCAAGCGCACGACCGATGCCTAGAATGATGGCGGCCATGAGACCTGAACGTGCAGAAGGAAGTATGACCTGGTAAATGGTTTGCCAGTGCGTGGCGCCCAATGCCAGGCTTCCTTCTTTATAATTGTGAGGTACTGCGCGAATGGCATCTTCTGCTATGTTGGTGATGGTGGGAATGATCATTACAGCCAGGACAATGGAAGCTGTGAGGATGCCGAAGCCGGTATTCTGGGGAACCTCAAAATTTCGAACCAGAGGCGCCAGAACAACCATGCCAAACAATCCATACACGACTGATGGTATACCGGCCAATAATTCAACAGCGGGACGAACCACCTCACGCACCGGTTTTGGTGCAACTTCAGCCAAAAGGATTGCCGCACCAATGGAAAGGGGAACACCCAGCAGAGTGGCACCCAGGGTGGCATAAATACTGCCTACAATCATGGGTAATAAGCCGAACTGACCCAGCGTCTGTGTCTCGGTTGCGGAACCTGGCCGCCAGATGGTTCCCAATAGCATATTCTCCAGCCCGATTTTTTCAATGGCCGGCATGGCTTCACTGATGGTAAAGATGATAATGAGAAAGACAATGAGAACGGCGCTCAATGCTGTTGCAAGCAGAAAATAACGTACAGTGCGATCAATAAAGCGCCGTTGAGCCGGTGCTTCATTAAAAAAGGCAGCAAATTTTAATAAGCCAATCAGTAATAAAAGTGGAATGCTGCAAGTGGTGGTAATGTGGACCAGGCTTGTAAAGATAATGCTGCCCAATTCTTTTATTTTTAAAGCTTTGTTTCCCGCAAATATAGCGGTAGCTACTGTGAAGAATTCATTCGTTAAAAAGTAAACCAGCCCGATTAAGAATATAAACGAAATACCCGTTCTAGCCCAGTTTTTGTATTTCCATAGTCCAACTAATAACGTTGAACCCAGACCAACTATCAAGATAAATAACAACCATGCCTGGAATTGATCAGCAGTGGATGGTATTTTTTGCCAGAAAGTTTGATTTTGAAAAAGCCAGTATCCGCCCAATCCAATACTACCCACAGTAATAAGTAGATTATTTATGATCAATAAAAATGGACGATCAACTTCTTTGGCATCAGTGTACAGTTGAGAAGGAGTGTTTTTATTTTCACGCATATAAATTTTTCTCATCAAGCATAATTTTACTGCATAAGAGGGGCGCACAGGATAAATTCTGTGCGCCCCTTATTCACTTTGAATAATTCTACTTTACGGTGATGAAACCTTCTTCAACTGCGATGGCCTGACCTGCGTCGCTGAGCAGGAAGTCAATGAAAGCTTTGGCCAACGGGCTGGGATCGCCATTGGTGATCATGTTCAACGGGCGGGAGATGGGGTAGGTGCCGTTCAGCACATTTTCAACATTGGCTTCAATGCCTTCGATGTTGACGGTAACAACGCTGTCGTCAAGGTAGCCAAAGGACAGGTAGGCGATGGTGTTGGGGGTTTCGGCCACAGTGGTGCGCAGGGCGCCGTTGGAACTTTGCAAGATGGCTGTGGCTACAATTTCATCTTCCACTTTGTTGCCGGAAGCATCTTTGTACTGCATAACCAGTTCCTGGAAAGCGCTGCGGGTACCAGAACCTTCTTCACGTGAGGCAACAGTGATGGGGGCATCGGGGCCGCCAACCTCTTTGAAGTTGGTGATTTTACCAGAGAAGATGTCTCTAACCTGTTCTTTGGTGAGGTTGTCAAGTTTGATTTTGGGATTGACTACGATGGCGATGCCGTCTTTGGCCACAGTGAAAACCTGAAATTCAGGATTGGCTTCCAATTCTTCTTTTTTGACTTCGCGAGAAATGTTGCCGATATCGGCGGTGCCGTCAGCAGCAGCGGTGATGCCCACGCTGGAACCGCCGCCCTGAACTTCGATGGTCACATCGGGATTCGCATCCATGAAAGCCTCGCCGGCTTTTTCGGCCAGTGGCTGCACGGTGGTGGAGCCAGCCAGGGTGAGGGTGCCGGAAAGGGCTTCGGCGGGGGGGACTACTGTAGTGGGAGCTTCGGCAGCAGGAGCTACTTCAGCGGAGACTTCGGCAGCAGGAGCCTCGGGTGCAGGCGCCGCAGGGGCGCAGGCTGAAAGAATCATAACAACAGAAACGAGTACAGCAACAAGCACAGACAACTTACGAACCATTTTTTCTTCTCCTTAATATTTTTTGTGGTGTTTTCCACTTGTTCTATCTTTGCAGTATAGCGACAGAATATTAAGGATTGAGTGAATTGTATTTAAAAAAATGTAAAGATACGTTTAAGTTTCATATAAAAAAACAGTAAAATTTCCAATTATTGTTAACAAAAATCCGAGATCGAAATAAATCTCGCGATTTTGAATGATGTTGTGATGGATAATATCCATCATTCTTTTGTAGATTGAGATTGGATCGGATCTGGCTGGTTTTCTTTTAAACCTGGTGTTTGTGAAACGAACACCGGTTGAATGGGCGCCGATATCAACGCCAACAATTGATCCCACAGGGATGAGGTTTGATGCTCTTCCCATTGAATAATGAAAGCATCATACAATTGTTGTCGAATCAATTGCCGGTTTTCGAAAAAATGCTTGATTCCTGGTGCGATGAATTGAAATGGTCGTTCAGAACCATAAAAATCTAGAGTCCTTTGCGATTCTTTTTGAATAAATCGAGGAAGAAAATCACACCAGACATCGCAATCATGAATATTCCCGGTAAATTCCTGGATATCCTTGACATTGCGAATGAAAGATTTAAATTCTTCAGGATAAATGGCTGAAAATGTTTCCATGGTGTAGCGCAGTCTTTTGGCTTCAATGCGCATTTGATGCAGTTCCTGGATGTTTTGTGGGTCAAAAACCGCTTCACTATGCTTCAACATAATATCAAGTTGATTGCTGATTGAACGATAGGATAAATAATACAGGGGAAAGGTTGTGGGGTTCTGTGCTACAACAGCCGCGTCCAGTTTTTGCTGCATGGCTGTGCGTAATTCATCAACCAACTGCCACCCTGCCAGTTGATCCAGCATTTTTAGGACTTTTGTTTGTTGAAGGTCTCTTTTTTGGCCTAACCGAACCATGATGCGGCGAATGCCAGGTTGATACCTCTTTTGCGTTGTTTCTTCCAAAAAATGTTGCAACAAATCCAACTGAACATCCAAATCACGAGCACGACTGAGAGAGCCTGTAACCACTTTGATTTTGGACAACCAGGCTGTCATTTTCTTGCCTGGAAAACAGGCGTGAAACAGGGGTAATGTACTGCGTAATCTTCGACTGGCAACACGCATGCGGTGAATACATTCAATATCCTCTGCCAGGCGCACGCCGCTGATTTCATTCTCAAGCGCTTGAAGATGTGTGAGTATTTTCGTGGCGCCAAATGCACAGGTGGCCTGATCGATTTTTATCTTCATGACTCAACCCCGAAACCTGGATGAAAAGGTGTGAAAATTTTGTCAGGTAACCAATTTTTCTTGCAAATGCCGTCGAATGTCATCAAAAACATAGTTGACTGATTTGTTTGCGTCAATGGTGACAAAGCCATATTCTGAAACCATCTGGTCAAATTGTTCAATCAGCCGGGTTTGGTAAACACAAAAGCTGTCGTAAAGATTGTCGGCAGACCGGATGTCCATTCCTGATTCCCAGTAATTAAAGCCTCGCCCCAGCACCATGCGGCTCACCAGCGTTTCCACATCTGCCTTAAGGTAAAAGACAATGTCAGGGATCAGGGCAAAGCCGTAAAGTTTACGCGCCCAGCGAGGATCTGCACCCCGCACGACATCGCGGGCCATGGTGGAATAGAAATAGCGATCAGAGAGAACGATGAAGCCAGCCTTCAGCGCGGGGATGATCTGGTTTTCCAGTCGATCTGAAAAATCAGTGGCGTAGAACAGGCTCATGGTGAGGGGGCTGAAGGTATGCCCCAGTTTGGCGGCATCGAGCCCTGGTTGAGTCAATTGAGACCTGCGGAAGCCGGTGTCAGAGACGGCATAACCTTGTTTTTCCAGCCATGCACGCAGTAATTCAATTTGTGTTGATCGGCCGACACCATCGGTGCCTTCCAGTACAATCAATTTACCCGGCAAATCTGAAATCTGATGATAAGGATACCCTGCTCCATAAAATTGGGCTTTAGTCATAGAATAATTCCTCTAATTGGCAGCGGATGATGGATTGATAGACCGGTGTGAACGTGTTGTTTGATGAGGAGCGGGCAGCCCATGCCAACCACGTAACCCTCGACGCACGATTTGGCGGACCAATGCCTGCTGCTGTTCAACCGGTTGAGTTCCGTCGATGACCGTGAAATTGAATTCATCGATCATCGCTTCATATTCATCAACGATGCGTTGCTGGAATAATCGAAAACTGGCGATACGATTATCTGATAGCCCCAGGTCCATACCAGCTTCATAATATTTTATCTGCGAACGCCCTGCCAGAATTCGTTCAACGGAAATATCCAATGGAACCCTGAAGTAGAAAGCAAAATCGGGCTGCGGCGCAAATGAATATAAATTTCTTACCCACTCGCGGTCAACTCCGCGGGCAACATCACGTGCGAATGCTGTGAACGCATAACGGTCAGCCAGAACAATGGCGCCGGCTTTTAGCATTGGGAGAATATTGTTTTCCCAACGCTCTGCAAAGTCGGTGGCCTGCAAAAGGCTGAAGGTGGTGGGGGTGAATAGTTTTTCCTTCTTTGCCAGCTTGGTTGTACCTTTCACCAGCGAAGATGAATTCCACTCAGAAAAATAAACAGTTTTCCCCTGGGCCAGGAGTACTTTGTAGAGCAAATCAATCTGCGTTGATTTTCCACTGCCGTCAATTCCCTCGACAACAATCAACTTACCACGAAAGTTAGGCGGTTTTAACATAAACATTATCCTTATTGATAATCGTAATCAAAAAACTAGCAAACTCCCCCCTATGACTCATAAAAGGGGGGAGAAGGTAACGTTAGCCATTTTTAGTTCTCCAAAGGTTATTTTATGGCAATTCCTCTGGTTCATCATTATCATCCAAATCCATTTCCAACACTTCTCCAGTTGCGATGAAAACAGTGCGCTCACAAATATTTGTTACCCGATCAGCAAAGCGTTCGAGGTTGTGGGCAACCCAGATGATTAAATTAGCCTGATCAATATACTGTGGATTGGTTATCATGTTGCTGATGACCGCGTGGTAAACACTATTATACAGATTATCCACATTTTCGTCTTCTTCGGGTATTCGGCTGGCTGTGATGGCATCTTCAGCAACAAAACTGGATAATGAGCGATGCAGCATGTCAATAGCAAGTTCGGCCATTCGGCTAATTTCCCGAATCGGAATGGGAATATCGGAATCTCCCAGTTTGATATTAATCTTGGCAATGCCTTTGGCGTAGTCACCCATGCGTTCCAATTCGGTATTCACTTCCATCATGGCGGCCAGTTGGCGCAAGTCATGGGCAATAGGCTGCTGTGTGGCGATTAAGATTAGAATCGCATTTTCAATGGCATATCGTTTGTCATTGATCAAAGTGTCTTCGTTATAAATCACTTTTGAGGCTGCGATATCCCGCTTTTTTAGAGCCTCAACGGCATTTAAGGTTGCCTGTTCCACCATACTACCAAGCAACAATACCTCATCTTGAATATGACGAATCTGGCGATCCAGAGTTTCTCTTGGCATTCTTCACAAATCCCTATTGTCAAGTAGTGTTTGATAAAATTTTTTAAAAATTTGAGACTTTTAAGTATTGTAACCCTTTTTTGATGAAACAAGTATTAATTATTATTATCAGATTGATAAAATCCAATTAATCGGCTATTGGCAGTGAAAAATAGAAAGTGCTTCCCTGGCCTTCAGCACTCTCCGCCCAAATTTGTCCTTTGTGAGCTTCAACAGTATGTTTGGCAATGGATAAACCCAAACCAGTACCTCCTGAAGATCGTGCACGGTCAACTTTATAAAACCGTTCAAAAATGCGGTCAATATCTTCCTGTGGAATGCCCACGCCACTGTCGTGTACAGAAAATATTACTCGTTTGACTTCTTGCCTGGCTGCCACAACTATTTCGCCACCTTCGGGAGTAAATTTGATGGCATTGGAAAGCAAATTGATAAACACATGGCTAATGCGTTCATCATCGGCAAATATTTTGGGTAAATTATCCGGGCAATCAAGCCTCAGGGAAATTCCAGCCCGCTGCGCTTGCAATTGCATGCGTTCCACTGCCAGACACATCACTTCACAGGGATCCAGTTTTTTGCGTTTGATCGGCACCCTGCCCGATTCAATCCTGGAGAGTTCCAATAATTCCTCAACCATCTGAGCCAGATTGTCAATTTCATGTTCCATTAGAATTAGAAAGCGGTGCGCAGCCACTTTGTCGTCAATGGCGCCTTCAACCAGCGTTTCTGTGATCAATTTTAATGATGCAATAGGAGTGCGCAATTCATGTGAGACATTGCTTACAAAGTCGCGACGAATAACTTCCAAGCGTCTGATTTGGGTCAAGTCTTGAATGAGCATCAATGTTCCGCCTGGGATGGATTGCGTCAAAGGTGTCGCAACGGCTTGCAAAAATAAGCGCCTGTGACCGGTTTCAAATGTAATGGATTGCTGCTGTCCACTGGCTTGAACCACTTTCCAAAGTTCCACCAGTTGGTGATGCCGGGCCACTTCAATCAGTGGGCGGTTCAGTGCTGCACCTTCATCATCGATGGCAAAAATTCTCACTCCTTCAGGATTTATCAATTGGATGAAACCCTGGCCGTCAAGAATCAGCAACCCGTCTGTCATGTTGGAGAGAATGGTTAAGAATTTTTGTTGTTCCGCGGTTAATTTTTGGATTTGCGCATCCATTTTTTCCGTCAGTTGCCGAAACCCGCGTTCCAACTGACCAATTTCATTGGAGCGTTCAAAGTTCGGAATCGATATGGATAAATCGGCGTTTTCTAGTGAGATGCTGCCGGAGAGTTCCTGCAAAGGCCTGACCATGGTGTTGATTAATCTGACCACAACAGCAAGGCTGCAGAGGAAAAGCAGTAAAGCTATGATGGAACCAACAAGCCATGAATTTTGTATCAGTGTGTTTATGGAAGACAGGGAACTGGTCACAACCATTACAAATGGCTGGTGATCAGCCATTTGAATGGGGAGCGCAATTAAATACCCGATGGGGTTGCCTGCGGTGTTATTGATAAATTTCTTTACTTCTGTTCCTGAGAAAGCTGGAGAATAATCTTTGGGTTGAGCTGCAATAGGGATCGATTCTGATTTGATTAGAACATTTTGATCATCTTGAAAGAGATAAATATTGATTTCATTCAATAAGGCAGTATTGATAATCGTCTGTTTCGTGATATTTAATTCATAATCGCCATTTGAGATGTTTACCAATTCTTCAGCCAGCAATCGGGCATGTTCATAGCGATGGCTGGTAAAGTTTTGTATTAATATCCGACTGAGGTTCCAGTTATAAAACAGAACAATGGCTGCCAGCGATATAAACAACAGGGCAGCAAAAACCCCAATCAATTGCGAGCGAAAGGACTGGCGCAAAAATCAACCCTCAAAGCGATATCCGGCGCCGCGCACAGTAACAATTCGTTCGGGATTGGAGGGATTGGGCTCAATTTTTTCCCGCAACCAGCGAACATGCACATCAACCGTGCGGCTGTCTCCGATAAAATCCCATCCCCACACACGTTCCAGGATGGTCTCACGGGTTAGCACCTGCCCGCGGTGCTGCGCCAGGAATACCAACAATTCATATTCCTTTGGCTTGAGAGATAGAGGCAGGTTGTTGAGACGGGCTTCACGGCGTGATATATCCAACACTAGATTGCCAAAGGTCATCGACTGGCTTTCTCCGGTTGGAGAAGCACTGGTGTCAATTTCTTCACGGATGAGTCTCACCCTGCGTAAAAGGGCTTTTACACGCGCCAGCAGTTCGCGCATGCTGAAAGGTTTGGTCAGGTAATCATCAGCACCTACTTCCAAACCCACTACGCGGTCAATTTCATCATCACGAGCGGTCAGCATTAATACGGGGGTGTTCATCTCCTGACGGAGTACGCGGCAGACTTCAAAGCCATCCATGCCGGGCAGCATAATATCCAATAAAATCAGGTCGGGGTGATTGTCTCGGGCAATTTTTAAGGCTGTGTTGCCGTCGGAGGCAATATTGACCTCATAACCTTGATGCCTCAGGTTATAGGAAAGTGTTTCCAAAAGCGTGAGTTCATCCTCAACGACTAGAATTTTTTCTGTCATAATTTCCTCCTCAACATCATTTCTAAAATACCTGCAAGTTGGTTTGCCAGGTCTTGTCGGTTAAAGTTTTTGATTAAGAATTCTCTTCCTGACGCGCCCATTTGCCAAGCGCGTTCAGGATTGTTTGTTAAGTATTTTACTGCTTCTGCCAGTTCTTTGGCACTACCTGGCGAAACCGGTATGCCGGCATGGGCATCTTCAACCACTTTTCGAATAACGCCATCAATTGCCAGAATGACAGGTCTCCCCGCCGCCATATAATCAAAGACTTTATTGGGATAAGTCTTTTTAAATGAATCAATCGGCTTTAAAATGGCTATGCAAGCATTGGATGCCGCCAGGGCTTCTGCCATCTCAATTTTTGGCAAGGTTGGCAGAAAAGAAACATTATTTAGCTGCATTTCCTGTGCCTGCTGTTGAAGAGCAGGTTTATCTTTTCCATCACCCATGAAAAGGATTTGAATGTCGTCGAACTGCCGTAATAGGTGGGCTGCTTCAAGAACAATTCCCAGGTCATTGGAAACACCATGAGCCCCGGCGTAGGTTACCAGGAATTTTTTTCCAAGTTGATAACGCTGTCGAAAATGTTCGCCATTGCCATCTTGCGGGAACATGTCAGGATCGGCGCCGTTGGGCACCAGGCTGACCTGTTTGGCTCCATGTTGTTTCACATGGTCGATATATCCGGGAGAATTCACCATGACATGGTCTGCATGGGTGTAAAGAAATCTCTCAAGCCATTCTGATGCCCGGATGATGAGATTGTTTTTCAATACACCCACAGAAATTGCAAATTCAGGCCATAAATCGCGTACTTCAAAAAGAAAAGGCACATGTTTCAGGCGCGCCAATAACCAGGCTGTTACACCCTGAAAAATGGGGGGTGAGGTTCCCCACACCAGATCAACATGCTTAACCCCCAACCCGGCAATGGTTGAGGACACCATGAAGCTGATGAAATTGATCAGCCGGTGAAAAAAACTCTTATGCAAAGCAGGATAGGTATAACAGGTTATTATGGTCATACCGTCAACGGGATGTGCGCGTTCAATCCATTTTTGGCTGCTTGCGGAGGTTTTACCAGTTAGATAACTAATCGGGCTGGTGATGATGGTGAATTGATAACCTTGCCGGATCAGGTAACGAGCCAGCTCAAAATGACGAGTGCCGCCGCCTTCGTCGATTGCAGCAAAAGCCTGGTGAATTAACAAAACGTGCATAGACTGATTTTACACTATTTGTTAACAATTAAAGCCTATTGCGTATCGATGAAATACCACTTGCTGATGATTTTGTATGGCGGTCTGGCTTGTATTGTCACCGAGAAGGATAAAGCAGGCACTTTTTCGCCGTAGGTGCCGGAGAACCATCCGGCAACTTCTGGTACTGCTCCCTGGCCATAAAGGACTTCTCCAGCCCGTACCAGTTGAAAGGTGGGCGGGGTAGATAGCTCAGCGTTTAAATTATCAATCTGGAGGGTTAGATGGCAATCAAATTGTGCATGATGAAGGATGAGAGTATTCTGATTTAATTCCCAGGGGAGATCGGGCAATAACCATTGGAGGGTAGCGGTTGTTTTTTGAATACTTCGATCTGCGGAGAGAATAGAATCAATGATCGACCAGTTTTGATCATCCACATAATTTAGTGTACGTTGGTGGATCGCCCCAATCATCGCATAGCCATAATGTTGTGCACATATTTCATTTTCAGAGCGGGATAAGACATGCGCCTGCGCCCATTTGAGCCACAGGAATCGCCCGGCGCGCTGCATTTGATCAGCCTGGTTGACAGTTACTGTGTTATGGACAGCGGTTCCAGCCAGGGCATTTTGCCAGGGTGCAGAGGCTGTATAGCGGTAGGTGCCGGCATCCCGGGCTATGTTACATCCCCGGTACCATAAATCCACATGCAGTTGGTCGGCGTGGGCAGGTCGGTCAACAAATTGGACGGCGCGCAGGGTTGCCCAGCTTTGCGGTGTGCCCAGTTTTAAAACTTGAGTAAGGTTTTCTCGGGCAGAATCGTGGTTTTCTTGAATATTATCCAATTCCAGCCAGAGGGATAATTCATCCCATATACCAGGCCCATAACAGGGCTTTCCGCAAAAAGCCCGGCTGGCAGCCTGGGCGATTGGACGATAATCTGATTGATTTCGGGGAGAGATAGGTAATAAATTGGAACCATCATTGTGGCCCAAATTGGGTGCATTTCCAGATATGGGGTCAACTTGATCGATCATCCACTGGGCTGATTTTCCCAGAAGATCTTTGCTGGTATGTGGAAAATCATCTTTCATTGCATGTGAGATGGAGAAATACCACAGGCTCAATTGCAGCATCAGGCGATGGTAATTCATGCTGTGTTGCACATAGGCGCCGTCGGGAAAAATTTGCATTTGCAACGCACGATGGAACCAGTGACTGCCAAGCCGTTTCCACTTTTCCGCTGCGGGGTGGGGATGAAGAAAAACTCCGGCGGTATACAACCCGACAGCCTCGCTGATCAGGTGGTTATTATTTTGGGAGCGGGCGTAAAGCAGGGTGGGAGGAATGCGCTGCGCATGCTCTGCTATGGATTGTGACAATTGTTCAACAAAAGTCTCATCAAAACATGGGCATTTTTGAAACACCTGCCAGGCAAACACAAAGGCGATGATGCGCAAAGCCACTTCCTGGGCAGAAACCCAATGCGCACCTGAGTTGGGCGGGTTTTGGCTGCGAAATTCATGGAAGTAATGCATGAATGTTTGTGGATATTGCTCATCACCTGTCAAAACATAAGCCCGCGCCAGGGTGAAAACCCATCCAAAACGAGCCGGTTCCCAGGTGTCTTTGATGTCGCGGTCAGGCAAATCATCACGAATTTTTGACCAATGGATTCCAGGCGTTGAATTGGACAGGTCTATGGGAGCTGAATTTCCTCCATACCTGTGGAAATTTCCTAAAATGATGGTTTGGGCTTCTTCAAGGCATTTTTCTTCGTCAGCATAATGGATAATTAGCTGCCGAATTTTGTGCACCGGGAGAATGGGAAACGATGATTGAATGTCCTCACTGGTTCCACCAAACCCTGAATCACGAAAACCTTTATGTCGAATGGGGGTGGCGAGCTGAAAAAAACCAGTTTTTAATGCAAATTGATACAATCCGAACAGGGAGACTTTTTCCAGTCCCAGTTCGCGTATTGATTGAAATGCCTTGCTGATCTGCTGCAGGATTCCCATACTATTCGAGGTGGTAACCAAACTTGATGTTTTTAGTAAGGAAATGGGGCAACCATTTCTTTGTTGCCGCTACTTAATGCTTCAACCGCAGCAAATGATGCCGCAGTAACTCCCCAGATTTCCTGGAATGGTATGGGAGATGATGCATTGGTTTTAATGGATTCTAAGAAGGACTGCCAGGCATTGACATGACCCTTATCCTGGCTCCAGAGAGAATTGATTTTGCTGCTCTTGCCGTTGTTGGTCAATGTCAGGTTGCGGAAATCGTTCAGCACAGCCACTTTCCCGCCGCAGAAAACTTCAATCCGCTCTTTGGCAACGGTTTTATCACCATTTGCCAGATAGGTGACAACACCCAGGGAACCATCAGGAAAGCGCAGCTGAATCTCCACATTGTCCTGGTGATATTTTCCCTGATCGGGCAATGACTGGGCACTAACCGAGACGGGAGATGCGCCAACCAGGAAAGTGAGAAAGTCAACAAAATGGCAGCCTTCTCCAATTATTCGTCCGCCGCCCTGGGCGGGTTCATGCAGCCAGTGGTTGAGAGGAAGGTAACCCGCGTTTACACGGTAGTGAGCGTACAAGGGTTCTGTTCGCGGCTGTAAGAACTGGTGAAGCTGCCGCGACATGGGGGCAAAGCGGCGGTTGAAACCAACCATCAGTTTGAACGTTGAAGTCTTAACCACTTCAGCAACCTGTTGCAATTCATCCAGGTTGATGGCCAGGGGTTTCTCACAGAAAACGTGTTTGCCATTTTGCATGGCAGCCATCACCTGGCGGGCATGCTGGTCGTGACGGGTTAGAATCGCCACCAGGTTAATCGCTGAGTTGTTCAATACATCTGTTTCAGAAGAGCTGGCAAATTGAAAATGGTGACGTTTGGCAGCATGACTGGCAGTGACTCCGGTGGCGGATACAATGGTTTGGCGATCTACACCGCCCACTTTTTTGACATTGGGTAAAAAGACTGCCTGGGCGTAATTGCCGGCGCCAATCACTCCCAACCGCAAAGCGCCATTGATTGCGCTGCCCGGTTGCAGCGTCGGAATCACTTCCACTTGTGAGATGTGGGATGATGCTGGCTGCTGTGGATAGGTCAATAATACACCCAGGAAGGGTTTTTTCTGCTTGCCGGTGATGAGATCGTAAGCCTGGGGAGCCTGGTCGATGGTGAAGCGGTGCGAGATGAGGGGTGAAATGTTGATTTGCCGGTTTGCCAACAGGTCGATGAAAGACTGTAAGTTGCGACCCTCAGTCCAGCGCACCTGACCAATGGGGTAATCGAGACCGCGGGCTTCATATTTATCGTCATAACGGCCTGGACCATAGGATCGGGATACGATGAAATTCAGTTCCTTGTTGTAATAGAGAGTGCGCGGGATGTTTAGTCCCACCGCGCCAACAGCCACCACACGGGCGCGATCGCGCGCCATGCGGCCGGCCAATTCGATGGGATCATTCGATTTGGTGTCGGCGCAAATCAACACAATATCGAAGCCTTGCCCATTTGTGAATGCAAGTGCACCGGCCTCAGCTTCAGCGGGTGTGGAACAAGTGGCGCCGAGACGACGTCCCAGCTCAATGCGGTCTTGTGCCAGATCTATTCCGTATACCTGAGTTCCGGCGGCGTGGGCAATGTTGACTGCCAGCAACCCCACCAAACCCAGACCAATGACCGCCACGCGTTCGCCAATTTGTGGTTGCGCCAGGCGAAAACCATGCATGGCAATGGTGCCGAGCGTGGCAAAGGCAGCTTCTTCAAAACTGACATGGTCAGGTACGTGCGCCAGCAAATTTTGTGGGACGACAGCATACTCGGCGTGAACAGCATAACCGCTTCCGGCGCAGGCTACGCGATCGCCAACCTGGAAACCGTTCAAACCTTCGCCAAGCGCGATGATCGTGCCGGCGGAAGAATAACCCAGCGGCATGGGTTGATCAAGCCGGTTGAAGGCTGCTTCAATGGTGGGGATGATGCCTTCACGCCGGGCTTTGTCTAAGACCTGCATCACCAGGTCGGGACGGGACTGGGCTTTGCCAAGCAGGTTTTTTTCGGCAAAATCGACCAACATGCGTTCTGTGCCTGCCGAAACCAGTGAAACCGCTGTTTGCACCAGGGCTGTTTTGGGTTTGGGCTGCGGCACAGGAACCAATTCAACCGTGGTTTTACCATCTCGCATGTTTTGTAATAATTGTTTCATAAAGTCGCATTTTTCCCGATTTGATTGAATAAGGCGACCTTGATTATAAACCAGAAAGTGGGCGTGATATAATCATCAAACGGAGCCCCCGGGGGATGGAAATGGGTGAATGCGGTATTCGATTTTGAGTGGGAGTGATGATTCGAATTATCCATCACGATCTGGTGAGGCGCCTGTATGAAGGTACTCTTTTTAGGTAAACAACGCGACGATTTTTATTGCAACAGGGCAATGGATTTTCTGCGACAGCAACTGCCAGAGACACATTTTTTGCTGGCAAATCCCGGGCAGAAATTTCCTGCCGAGAACCTGAAGGATTGGGATGGGGATTATGTTATTTCCTACCTGTGCCCGTGGGTGCTGCCAGGCTGGCTGTTGACCAAAGCCCGCGTCGCTGCCATCAATTTCCACCCTGCACCGCCGCAATACCCGGGAACAGGTTGCACCAATTTCGCCCTGTATAACGAAGAATCGGAATACGGCGTGATGTGCCATCACATGAGCCCGAATGTGGACAGCGGAAAAGTGATTGCCGTCAGGCGATTCGCCGTCTTTCCAGAAGACTCGGTTTATTCATTAACTCAGCGCTGCTATGCTTATATGCTGACTCTGTTTTATGAAATTCTTGCCGGAATATTGCAGGGGAAACCATTGCCTGAAAGTGATGAGACCTGGACGCGAAAACCCTATCGAAAAACCGACCTGGATGCTTTAAAAATCATTACACCGGATATGCCGGTGGATGAGATTCGCAGACGGGTTCGGGCGGTGACTTACCCGGGTTATGCGGGAGCGTCGATGGAGATAGACGGGATGCGTTTTGAGTATGTTTCACCCAAAAACGGGGAGTAATGTGAACGCGAATCCTTCCAATGGACAAAGAAGATATTTGCTGCGAGAAGCAGTTTTAATTCTCATTATTAGTTACCTGCTCATTTTTGCCAGCACACACAATGGACTGGTGCATCCCACTGTGTTGACCATCAGCGCGGTGATGATGAGCCTGTTGACTGTTTTCTTCTTTGTCAAAAGCCAATCTGGCGCTCTGGATGCCCAAAAGCCTTTGCTGGTTGTAATGCTGGTATTAATCCTTGCCAGTATTTTCTCAATTGATCCCAGGCGGTCATTTGCCGAAGTATGGTTAATCGGCATATCCGGTTTTCTGTTCTTATCCTGCGCTGAATTGGTACGACGGGGATGGGATCGAAAACTGTTTGTCAAGGTTATGTTGATCGTGGAAGGCATCATCATGCTTTTGGGTTGGATGACGGCGTTTCAATGGTACCAACGATGGTTGGTTGCCGCGCCAGGCGAATGGCTGCCGGCTGTAACTTACCGTTTGCCCTTGCCGAATTTCCTCAGTGCATCCTTGAACGCCTTGATCATGATGGCCTGTGCCTGGATATTATTCGATAAGTCACGAACCACGCGCATTTTGCTGGGGGGCTGGATATTGTCTGCCCTGGGTTTGCTGTTTCTAACCTCGTCGCGCGGCGGTTGGTTGGGGACTGCGGCAGGCCTGGCGGTAGTGGGGGCACTCTCAATCCGCACGGGCTACGAGCAATTGGATGCGGTTAAAACCTTTCTCACAAAAAATTCGGCAAAACGGAATATTTTGCTCGGCCTGGGAGTTGCCGCGCTGGGTGTCATCGGGTGGATGTTGTATCAACAGACCGTGCACCCCACCCACACCAATCTACTGGCTTCGCGACGCGAATTTTGGATACCGGCGTTGAATGCGTTTCTCGAATCGCCTCTGCTCGGAAAAGGTCCCTACACCTTTATCAGTCAATACCTGCAATATAACTCGGTTCCTTCAAAGCAAATATTCGTGTATTCACACAGCATCTATTTTGATACACTCAGCAGCAGCGGTATTTTGGGATTTGCTGCGGTTTGCTGGCTTTTCTGGGTCATTTTGCGCAGTTTGTGGCAGCGCATCCAACAATCCAGCACAGCAGATCGATTCATTGCCATTGGCGGGGCGGCTGCATTCGCGGCTTTTTGTGTGCATGGACTGGCTGACAGTGTGCACCACACCATTCCCACCAGCGCCTGGAGCCTGGCGATTTTGCTGGGTGTGGTGTTGAGTGAGCCCGGGAGTCAAACTGCAGATCGGAAAAGATTCTTTTTGCCTGTTTGGGGGCTTGTTTTGAGCGTGTTTGCCTGGGTGAACATCTGGCAGGCGACTCCATTCTATCAAGCGGTGGCAGCAGCCAATGCGAATCGATGGAATGAGGCCGCAAAACTATTTACAGAGGCAACTCGCCGCGACCCTTCACTTTCGGTGGCTTATCAGCAGAAGGGCTTGGCATTCAGTATACAGGCAGATGCAGGAGATGATTTGGCGCTTGAAAAAGCCATTCAAAGCTTCGAAAAAGCCGAACAAATCGATCCTTACTGGGGCGCAAACGCTGCCAACCTGGGGGCGCTTTATCTCAACCAGGGAAATCTTGAAAATGCAGCACAGGCTTTTCAGAGAGCGGTTGAAGCTGCGCCAAACTCGGCATTGTTCCGTTTGAACCTGGGTGAATGTGAAGAAATGTTGGGTAACCTGGACATAGCCCGGCAGAATTATGAACGCTTGCTAAAGCTTCGGCCGCAGTGGCGCGAGGCATATTTCTGGCGGCAGACTGATTTGCGCAAACAGGTTATTCAAAACACATCAATCCAACCTCAAACCAACCTGAGCGTGCAAGAGTTGGAAACGGCTTTACAAAAGGATTCTACACGATTGCGAAATTATCTTACGCTTGGTGCGGCTTACATTCAAGCCGAAAAGATTGAAGAGGCTGAAATCCTATTGAGAAAAGCTGAACTGGCTTTCACTCTCAATAAAGAAGAAGGCATTGAATTGAAATGGCTGCAGGCTGAAATTCAGGCGGCCAAAGGCGACCTGGAGAGCGCAGTAATACTTGGCGCTGAAGCGCTTGAAGCATATACTCATCAAGGGATATTTGGTCCTGGTTCAATGGGAACCGTTTATTACGCCGAATTGATGTATCGCCGCCCGGAAATGAAATTGGAACTTGTTCCGCAAATACATACCATACCATTGCCTGATCAGTGGGGAAGGCGCATGGCGCTGCTGTCTGATTGGTGTTTGCGGACAGGAGAAGATGAACTGGCAAAACGAACATACGCCAGTCTGCTGGAAATGATCCCGGATTACGAATCCCTTCCCAAAGATGAATGACCGAATTTATCGGGAAAAATCCATGGCAAATTTGGCGATTTTATCATTAGATAATCAAGACATCCAGACTGATGCACGTGTGCAGCGCCAGGTTCATTATTTATCCAGGCAACACGAAATTCACTTAATCACCTATGGGAATAGTAAACCTGTGGATTTGCCGTGTGCATCGATGATAATAGTGGGATCATTGAATGATAACGCGACCAAAAGACGGTTTAACACCTTGTTCTGGTTAAGCCTGGGAAAATTGCTGCCTGATTTTGCCTATCGAAAATGGTACTGGGGACGCCCAGGTCACAGGGCAGCATTTGAAGTTTTGATTGACAGGCGCCCTGACCTGGTGATTGCCAATGATTGGTGGTCGCTGCCAGTGGCTGCGGAAGCCTGCAAACAAACCGGGGCGCGCCTGATATTGGATTTGCACGAATATGCACCGGGAGAATTTGAACATCAAACCTGGTGGCGAGTATTATACAAACCGGTCGTCAAATATTTTCTGAGCCGCTATCTAAAAGATGTTGATGCGTCTGTGACGGTAAACTCGGTAATCGCAGATCGCTATAATGTTGAATATGGCATAAAGCCAGTTGTTGTTATGAACATACCCAGGACTACTGAAAGAAATTTTCCGAAACCAACTAATGCGAGATATATTGAATTAATCCATCACGGCGCAGCCATGCGCGACCGAAAAATTGAGTTAATGATTGACGTGATTGCATTAACCGATTCTCGTTATCATCTCAATTTTATGTTAGTTGGTAACCCTGCTTATGTGAATGAACTAACGCAATATAGTGAAAGAAAAGCTCCCGGCAGAGTGTCGTTTCTTGAACCGGTTAGACCGGATAAGGTTGTCGAGACCATTTCAAAGTTTGATGTGGGCATTTATTTGACTCCCGCAGCCATTTTTCAACTGTTAGCCATGCTGCCAAACAAATTTTTTGATTATCTGGCTGCCAGCCTGGCAGTCTGTTTTGGGCCCTATCCGGTGATGAAGGCGCTGATCGAACAATATCAATGTGGATTAGTCTGCGACAGTTTTGACCCGCAGGAGATGGCTGATCGGTTATCACGGCTGACTGCTGAAGAAATCGACCGGATGAAGCAAAATTCATACAGGGCTGGCGAGAAATTGAATTCAGATATTGAAATGGCAAAATTAGTCCAATTGGTGAATGAGACATTGGCCTGACCTATGATTTCACACCAGATGCGTATCTTGATGGTTCACAACTATTACCAGCAGCGGGGTGGAGAAGATGAGTCTGTGGAACAAGATATTCAACTGCTGCGTGAGCATGGTCATGAGGTGGATTTTTTTTCAAAGCACAATGCTGAAATCAACCAATATCCTTTATTGGAAAAGAGTGCGATGCTTTTTTCCACCACCTGGTCAGGACGGGCATACCGGGAAATCGAGAATAGAATCCGATTGTTTCAACCTGACGTTATCCATCTTCAAAATTTCTTCCCGCTAATTTCTCCATCCATATATGATGCTGCCAAAAAATTTCATATTCCTGTGGTGCAAACGCTGCGTAATTATCGATTGATGTGCTGTAACGGATTATTTTTTCGTGACGGAAAGGTGTGCGAATTATGCCTGAATCGCATTCCACTTGCCGGGGTGCGATATGGTTGTTATCGTGATTCTCGCATTCAATCCCTGGCGGTTGCCATGATGATCGCTCACCACCGATTGTCTCAAACCTGGCAGAAAAAAGTAAGTCGATTTATTACCCTGGGAAATTTCGCAAAGGGGAAATTTATTGAAGGAGGACTACCCGTCCAAAAAATCAGCATTCGTCCGAATTTCTTGCAAAATGCGCCGGAATATACCGGGATAAAACGAGAGGGTTTTGCACTATTTATCGGAAGACTGAGCGCAGAAAAAGGTATTCAGACACTACTGAAAGCCTGGAAATTGCTCCTGGATATTCCCCTGGTGCTGGTTGGAGATGGACCAATGAGGGGATGGGTTGAAGATTTTGTTCAAAACGAGAAACTTTCCAATGTACTCCTTGCCGGAAGACTGGATCAAGGCGGGGTGTTTGATTATCTTCACCGGGCGGAGATGTTGATTGTTCCGTCAGAATGGTATGAAACATTTGGCAGGGTGGTGCTGGAGGCCTTTACAGCAGGCGTGCCGGTGATTGCCAGCCGAATTGGCGCTTTGCAAGACCTGATTGTGCATGAAGAGACCGGTCTGTTATTTCAACCCGGCGACAGCCGAGACCTGGCCGCAAAGGTGCGTCAAATGTCTGGCGATAAATCACTACGCGAGATACTCAGTCAAAGGGCAAGAGATCTCTTTAAAGAACAATATTCCTCTGAACGGGCATATACTTTATTAATGGAAATTTATACCCAAGCCATCCACTCTGTGGATTGAGATTTCACATGAGCCTGCCTGACAATCCGAAAGGAAACGACTTTCCGCAGCGTGTCAATATCCTGGGAGTGGGAGTGAGCGCCATCACCATGCAGCATGCCCTGGACTGTATTGCCGAGTGGATCCAAAAGCGCGATGCGCATTATATCTGCTTGACCCCGGCCCATGCCATTATGGATTGTTATGATCACACGGAACTACGAAAGGTTTACAACCGCAGTGGTTTGACCACTCCCGACGGCATGGCCATCGTGTGGCTTCTGCACAGTTACGGCTGTTCTTTTGTCGAGCGGGTTTATGGGCCTGATTTGATGCTGGCGGTGTGCGGGTTGTCAATGCAAAAAGGTTACCGGCATTATTTTTATGGCGGTGCACCCGGCGTGGGCGAAAAGATGGTTGAGAACCTTCAAAAACGTTTTCCGGGATTGCATGTGGCTGGCATTGAATCACCACCCTTTAGAGCTTTGACCGAAGAAGAAGAAAAACAGTTAGTTACCCGTATTCAATCTGCGGCGCCGGACGTTTTCTGGGTGGGGCTTGGCTCACCGCGCCAGGAAGCCTGGATGGCGGACAATCTTGAAAAACTGGGCGTTCCAGTGATGGCCGGTGTGGGGGCGGCTTTTGACTTTTTATCGGGAAACAAACCGCAGGCACCCAGGTGGATTCAACGTTCAGGGACGGAATGGTTGTTTCGTTTTTTTAGTGAGCCAACTCGACTGTGGAAGCGGTATTTGTTGAATTATCCACGATTTGTTGTGCTGGTTTTGCTGCAAAAATTAAAATTGATTAAGATTCCACTGGAGTTTTGATCAAAATGGTTAGACGATTTTCAGCGAATTTTGCTGTATTTTCAATTTTTCTCGATTTTGTGCTGATAGCGCTGTCTTTATGGGTGGCGGTTGTCATCCGTGTACCGTTGAACTATCTGCCATTTTTACAAACCGTCAAACAACCCATTCAATTACCCCTGTTTCTATATGTTTTATTTCCATTGTTCTGGGTGGGAATTCTTATGCTTTTTTCAGTATATGACGGGCGCAAGAACTTGAAAGCAGTCAATGAATTTTCCAGCCTGTTGTTTGGGTCAGCGCTTGCCACAGTTTCATTGGCTGGATTGCTTTATTTATCTTATCGAGATGTATCCCGGTTTTTGTTTCTTTTCTTCATTGTGCTGGCATTTGGCTTGATTTGTGGTTGGCGGGTAATTTTTCGTCTGTCCATTCGGCGCAGGATGCTGCGTGGATTGCAACACCGGCGGGTACTAATTCTGGGTGCGGGAAGAGTGGGACGCGAATTATTGGAACACTTGCTGCAGCAACCTGACTCGGGCATCCGCTTGATAGGCTATCTGGATGATGATCCTCAAAAACAGGCAACCTGCCGGGATGTGTTTGGGCCATTGGATCGCGCGAGAGAAGTGATTGTTGCTGACCGGGTGGATGAAGTGGTGATCGCATTACCCCGTTCAGCTTATGAACGACTGAACTTTGTTGTCAGCAGTTTGCATGATTTGCCTGTGAGGGTGTGGATTATTCCAGATTACTTCTCACTGGCGCTTCACAAAGCGCGTGTTGATGAATTCGCCGGCATTCCAATGCTTGATTTGCGCGCACCGGCTTTGACGGAATATCAACGCATGGTGAAACGCGCCTTTGACCTGATGGTGTGTAGCCTGTCTCTCCCAGCGCTTATCCCTGTGATGGCTTTGATCGCCCTGTGTATTCGCCTGGACAGTGAAGGCCCGGTTTTCTTTTTGCAGACCAGGGTGGGGGAAAATGGAAAATTGTTTCACATGGTCAAATTTCGCACCATGGTAAAAGACGCTGATAAGTTGCGACACCTGGTTGAAAAGATCGACGAAAATGGAAACCTGATTCACAAAAGCCCGACTGACCCTCGTATTACACGAATGGGGAAAATTCTCAGAAAAACCAGCCTGGATGAGCTGCCTCAAGTGATCAACATTTTTCGGGGAGAAATGAGCCTGGTTGGCCCGCGTCCCGAACTGCCTTACCTGGTTGAGAAATATAATTTGTGGCAGCGAAAGCGTTTTGCTGTTCCCCAGGGGTTAACTGGTTGGTGGCAGGTGAACGGGCGCAGCGATAAACCCATGCATTTGCATACCGAAGACGATCTCTACTATGTTCAAAATTATTCCATCTGGTTGGATCTAAAAATAATCTTGATGACAGTCGGAGTGGTAATCAAGGGCAGAGGGGCGTATTGAGCATGTTGGTATAATAATTGCATCCTTCGAGGGGGAGAGTTCCAATCATTTGATTCACGCGGAGGATTCATTATGTTGCGAAAAATTAGCTGGTTATTCCTGCCGCTTGTTCTAGCAGCCTGTTCCACGTTGCCTGTGGGTGGGCAAATTTTGCTGCCAAGCATTTCTTTTGTTGAAGCTCCTTCAAATTCAACATGCCCGGATGTTTGCCCTTCACTGCCTCCAATCTTTGTTACCTGTGAAGCTCCAGTTTGCCCTACTTGCGCTGCGGTAGCGACTGAAATTGCTCAAACTGAAACACCCGGCGGTGAGCCGACAGGGGAACCCACTGAAGAAACGCCGTCCGTTGTAACCGGGACGGCAACCTACAAACCGACTTCAGTAGTTACTGACGTTCCTGCCACAAGCACAGCCACCGCTGTTCCAACCAACACAAAAGTGCCAACGAACACACCCACCAGCACTGCAACGCAAGTGCCCACTAAAACAAGCACGCCTACCAAGACTCCGATTCCCACATCAACTTCAACACCCACCAAAACTGCCACGGCAATTGTGATGCAGTACGAAGTACAACCCAATTCGCCTGTTTACATGCAAAATTTTGCCCATCCTGAGTTGGGATGCAACTGGCTGGGTGTGGCGGGCCAGGTTTTTGATAAAAATGGCACTCCCGTAAAGAACCTGGTTATCGTCGTGGAGGGAACATTGAATAATAAACCTGTGGAATTGCTGGGATTAACCAGCGGCAGCCTGGCCAGCGATTATGGGATTGCTCCTTATGAGATTCAAATTGCCAGCCAGGTGGTTGCCAGTGAGGCTGCATTAATGGTGACGGTTTATGATTTGAGCGGAAACATGCTGTCTCTACCTGTTTCCTTCAACACATATTCTGACTGCACCAAGAACCTGGTGATTGTAAACTTTATTGATTAAATTTTGAATTTTTGGATTTCAAACCGGGCATTCCCTCTGGAATAATCCAGTGAAATGCCTGGTTTTTCTTTAATAAGCATACGGTATAATTTTTTAGATTTGATAGATAGGAATTAAGGAGCGCAATTTGAAACAACCATTATCGCAAATGGACTTTCGTCCCCTGGATTTTGTTGATCGGATTAAGCAATACTGGTGGTTGATGGTTGTGTTTATGCTGGTTGGGGGCGCTGTAGGGTATGGGATTTCTTTAACTAATCTCCCAAAATTTGAAACTCGGGCGGTAATTTCTGTTGCCATTGATTACACCCGTACCGGGTTCTTAACAGATATTGAAGAAGATCAGACTGTAGAAATTGTTGGTGATGTAATCTTATCTGATGAGGTTATTCAAGATGCAATAACCAGATTACAGAATGTCGATATGGAAGCCTTCCGGGATAAGCTTAAACTGGAGCGAAAAAACAACCAGTGGTTATTGAAGGTAATTGCCGCCGATCCATCTCAGGCTGCTGAATTTGCCAACGTGTGGGCTGATGCAGCATTTTCTGAATTGGAAATGGTGCGAGAACATGCCACAAAAGCAGAATATTATCAACGTTATCTTGATTCTCTGGCGAGCTGCCTGGAAGAATCCGCTTCATTTGAACCTGCCCAGGCGATCTGTAGTTTGAACAACCTGGATCATTTAAGCAAGGAACTGGAAATGACTGGAAAACTTGTGGATTCAGAAAAGATGGCCAGCCGCGGTATCATGCCGGCAGTCTCCTTTACAATCAGCCAGAAAGCAGTGGTTCCGATTGAACCAGTTCGAAATAATCGCGGGCAGGTTATGTTGAGCAGTGCAATGGCAGGTTTTCTTATTTCATTGCTGATGTTCTGGTTACTACCCTCTCGTGATGATCATACTGGACGCCTGGAAGCATGAAAACCTTTGTAAATCGAGTCTCAGAATGGTTGTGGGTCATTCTACTGGCCTTACTGCCCATTTCCAGCATGCCGCTGGTGGTAGAGTTGGTGGGGAGTGACACGGTTGCAGCCCCGTCAGGATTAATCCTTTTTCTCCTGCTATTGATTTGGTTAATCCCCTTTTTGTTAAAAGGCGCAATAATCCCGCGAGAATGCGTTCCATTTTTAATTTTTATTCTTTTTACAGTTCTTTCCACCCTGCTATCGGTATATTTACCCATTCCAACTTATAACGATATCAACCCGCTGCGTGGTCAGGTTATAGCGCTGCTGACACTGGGGGTTGGCCTGTCATTTTATTTGTTGACCACTTTGTTTATCAGAGATGAGGTCATACTTTATAAAACCCTTCGAATTATCAACTGGAGTGGCCTGGTTATGCTGTTGTGGGCGTTCACGCAGTGGGCATGGTGGACGTTCTTTTCGCATTACCCGGAATGGATGCGGGAGATTCATGCGTTGTATTCCATTGGACCGCTATACCGTCAACGCGCCACCGGGTTTGCTGTTGAGCCATCCTGGCTTGCGCACCAGTTGAATATGTTGTATATACCGCTCTGGTTGGCTTCGTCAATTCGTTCTTTCACGGCACATAAATGGAAAGTATATAATGTCAATTTTGAAAATATATTATTGGTATTGGGTGTAGTTGTATTATTTCTCACATTTTCGCGCGTGGGGCTCATTGCGCTTTTTCTCATGATTGGTTACCTGCTGCTGCGAGTAAACGCCTGGGCTGTACGGTGGCTGCAGAATAAGGTCATTTTAAGATGGTCGCAACAATTGAACTCTCAAAGGGTTAGTCGCTGGGTTATTTCGACCGCAATTGGCGCTGGCTTAATAATGATTTATCTGGTGATTCTATTCGGAGTGGGGTATGGGTTGAGCCAATTGGACCCGCGCATGAAAGATTTATTTACCTTCTCATCAGCTCAGCAAAATGCATTATTGGAATATGCGCACCGACTCAATTTTGATACCCGGCTGGTTTACTGGCAGGCTGCCTGGAATACATTCAATGATTATCCCTGGTTGGGTGTCGGCCTGGGTAATGTGGGATTTTATTTTCCTGAAAAATTAGGTTCATTTGCGTGGAAACTGGTTGAAGTAAGAAACCTTATCTATCGTTCATCCGTATTACTAAATAGCAAAAGCCTTTGGCTGCGTCTGTTAGCTGAAACCGGACTGGTTGGTTTTTCAATTTTTACTGCCTGGTTAGCTTCGCTGTGGGCAGCTTCGGAATCGCGGGATAAAGCCAAATTGACCTGCGTGAGGATGCTGAGCCTGTTTGGCAGGTTTGTTTTACTGGCGCTATTGATCGAGGGTTTTAGTGTTGATTCATTTGCGTTACCTTATATTTGGGTTGCACTGGGATTGGCTACCGCTGCATGTCATTTGAACAAAACCGAAAATTCATAGCGCAAATACAATTATTAATAATGAGCAGGAGAGTATTTCAATGCAGTCATCCAACCGGTGGCTAATCATCATTGCAATCGGATTATTTATTTCAATTTGTTGTTGTACGATTTTTGGGGGGCTTGCAGCAATTGGCTGGTTGAATGGCGTTGTAGAATCGGAAACTGCGGGTGAAGAAATACCAATAACCGAGTTTACACCCCTGGCAACAGCCGTGTCAGAAACGCCGATAGTCTTAGATGAAACGCCAGCTGTGATCGATTCAACCTTGTTGAATGGTAAATATTTGGACGTAGAAATTCCCATAAATGATCCAATCGATCTGGCACGCCGCCTCAAGGGGAAAAGTGAAATTCCAGCCACAATCCCTGCCCAAACCTATCAGGACGGCGATAAAAAATATTTTTGGGTTACCAATACTGATACTAACAAGGCATTTCAGATTGAGGCAACGATAAAGTATACAACTGAGCATGTTTATTTTTGGGTTCAAGAAGGAGTCAGGGCAAAACAGAGCGATATTGTTCGACTGGTGGATACTTTTGAAAACGAGATCTATCCCAAAAATAAATTCCACTTTGGTGATGAACCTTTTCCGGGCATCGATGAAGATGAGCATATCTATATCCTCTATTGCAGTGATGCCGGTTATGATATTGCTGGTTATTTTTCATCGGTAGATACACTGCCGCCTGAAGCACACCAGTATTCCAACGCCCATGAAATGTTTTTCTTGAATGCAGATACCACAAACCTTTCTGATCCCTTCACCTACGGGGTTTTGGCGCATGAATTTCAACACATGATTCATTGGAACCTGGATCAAAATGAAGATGCCTGGATTAATGAAGGCTTATCTGAACTGGCTGCACAAATCAATGGTTATGATCCGGGTGGGTTTGATTATCAATTTTCAATTAATCCAAATCTTCAACTTAATTATTGGCCTGAGGAAGAGGATTCAATACCATATTATGGTGCATCCTTCATGTTTATGTCCTATTTTATGGATCGATTTGGTGAGCAAGCTGTGCGTGATCTGGCCAATAACCCATTAAACGGCTGGTTTGGGATTGATGACGTATTACAGACGCTTTCAGCAAATGATGTAGACAATATCCCGGATTCAGCGGAAGAATTATTTTCGCAATGGGTGCTGGCAAATTATATTAATAACCCGGCTGTAGAGGATGGCCAATTTTCCTATACAAGTTACCAGGACTTCTATCAGTTTAGAGATAGTGACTGGGTTTATGGATCGTGCTCCAATGCCAGTCAGACACGTGAAGTGAAGCAATTCGGTACAGAATATATTCGCCTGACCTGTTCGGATGATGTCTCTTTGAATTTTCAGGGCGCAACAGGGGTTTTTTTGCTGCCTACCCAGATACCGAATGGTAATTATGCAGTCTGGTCCAACCAGGGTGATCAATCCAACATGCGGATGACCAGATTTTTTGATCTAAGCCAGGTGCAATCACAGGTCTTGTTAACTTTCAATACATGGTTTGAAATTGAAGCTGATTATGATTATTTGTATGTGGAAGTTTCTGAAGATGGAGAAAGCTGGACAATTCTAAAGACGCCATCAGGAACAAGTGCAGACCCGGCAGGCAACAATTACGGCTGGGGTTATTCAGGATCAAGCGGCGGCTGGATTGCCGAAGAAGTGGATTTATCGGGATATGCCGGCAAAGAAATCTGGCTGCGATTTGAATATGTTACGGATGGCGCAGTAAATGGAAACGGTTGGCTGGTTGATGATATAACAATTCCCGCAATTGCTTACCGGGAGGATTTTGAGAACGGTGTGGGCGGCTGGGAATTGGAGGGATTTGTGCGGACCGACAATCAACTCTCCCAGACATTTCAGGTTTCACTGATCCGCCTGGGAGATGAAATTAGCGTGCATAGAATTGAATTGGATCAAGCTAACAGAGCATTCATTCCCCACATCAAAAACAATCAATCAAATGACGATATTATCCTGGTAGTGAGTGGTACAAACCGTTACACACGCCAACCAGCGCGTTACAGTTTTCAAATGGTTGGAACGGATTAGGCTTCAGGTGATCGCAAACGGGTCAATTCATCTTCAAGTTCTTTACGCTTTTCCGAAGCAGCCAGTTCGATTTCCGAAAAGAATTTTTGAATTGTACCCTGTGCCAACTCACGCAGGTTTTTACCAGAAGAGGGTGCTATGAGCATGGCAACTGAAGCACCAAGTATGCCGCCCAACATTGCGCCAAGTATAAAATTTCCGAATTTTTTCATCTATCCTCCATGAAGATATGCGCTAATTCTGTATGTTAGTTATCTTTCATTTTACCCGAAGTCGATATTGTAAGGGAATTGAAAAGAAGTTTTCATTCAAATTAATCTGTTGTAATCATCCCCATAAGTATAATGAATAATATGGAAATAAATAATTTCGAATCCAAAGCATATAACGCAATCGATCAGCAGATAGGGCATTTAAACCAACTGGTCAACAGCATTCAAGACTTTTTACAGGATCGACGGCCGGCGGTAATACCACCTCAGATTTACAGCGGTGTTTTACAATTGTCCAAAAGCCTGTCAGTGATTCACCTGGAAGCAAGCAATCTTGAGGATGAACGACGTAGTTTCCATGCACTGGCTCAAGTAGGGCAATTTATCAATTCCTCGCTTGAAATTGATGATGTTTTGCAACATGTAATGGATACCATCATTAAGTTGACAGGTGCAGAACGTGGTTTTTTAATGCTGCGCAGCGATGATGGAGAACAAAAAATTCGTATTGCCCGGAACTGGGAACAAGAATCTCTCGAACCGCATGAATTTGGAGTGAGCAATACGGTCATTCACCGCGTGGTTGAAGAGGGTCAGCCTGTTCTTACAACCAATGCTCAGGAAGACCCCCGTTTTTCAGGGCAAAATAGCATCGTAATGCACAATTTACGATCCATCCTTTGCGTCCCACTAATCGTGAAGGATGAAGTTACGGGTGTAATTTACGCGGATAACCGTATTCGCAGCGGACTTTTTACACAAAAAGAACTATTTATCCTATCCGCTTTCGCAAACCAGGCGGCAGTTGCCCTTGAAAATGCCCGGCTGTTTGAATCAGTGCGTATTACACTGGCAGAAGTAACCGAATTGAAAAATTTGATGGACAATGTGTTTGAATCCATTGCCAGCGGTGTTTTGACGGCTGATGTACAGGACCGAATTATGTTGTGCAACCGTTCAGCCCGGCGGATTTTGGGAAAATCATCTACTGACCTGGTGGGAAAAGAATTAACCGCGGTTATGACCTCGCTCAGTGAATCGCTTGAAATCCTGCTAAAGCAGGTTATCGAGATGGATGAACAAGTGGTTGGGTTGGAAACCAATCCCGATATTCCGGGCAGAGGAAAAGTTGACTTGCTGTTCAACATTTCACCACTCAAAGATGTTGAGCAGTCCATTCAGGGTGTGGCAATTGTGGTGGAAGACCTGACTGAGAAAAGGCAGTTGGAGGCGCAACGCCGCTTGTTTGAGAAAATGGTATCTCCGGCTGTTATCAACCAATTAAACCCTGATCAAATTCGGTTGGGAGGTCAGAAGGCAGAAATTTCCATTTTGTTTGCAGATTTACGCGGCTTTACCAAATTCAGTGAGACGGTTCCGCCTGAAGAACTGATTTCTGTGTTGAATACCTTCCTGGCTGCTGCGGCAGATGCAGTGCTGAATGAACAGGGAACAGTTGATAAATTTATTGGTGATGCAGTAATGGCATGGTTTAATGCTCCAATTCCTCAACCCGACCACTTGCTGCGCGCGGTGCGATCAGCACTTGCCATTCAACAGGCTGTGGATGAATGCCGACTGATCATTCCTACCGGCAAAGACTTATCTTTTGGAGTGGGTATTCATGTAGGCGAAGCTGTTCTAGGCTTGGTGGGGTCAGAAAAAAGATTGGAATACACGGCAATTGGCGATAGTGTGAATACTGCCAAGCGAATTCAGGAAAATTCAGCACCCGGACAGATATTAGTTAGTTCGGATGTTTATAAACAAATTGCCGATCAATTGATTGTCAAAGAGCATGGAGAAATTAATGCCAAGGGAAAACGTGATCCGTTGCAAGTTTTTGAAGTGATCGGAATTAGAGAATAATTAGTTGAAAAAATTAAACCCGTTGAACCATTTTTTTTAGATGTTCGCAACGCGCCTGCGCCAGGCCTGGCAGTGCTCCCAGTGCATAAAAAGGACCGCTGCCTTCAACGGTGAGTGATGCTGAGATTGAGCCGTAAACCACGGCTTCGATTGGATTGTAGGTAGTTCTATACCCCACAAGGAATCCACCGCAAAAAGCATCCGCAGATCCAGTGGGATCTATTATGTTAGTGGGGTAAGAGGGGATAATCGTTTTTTCATCTTTTGTGCTGTCGTAAAGCATATATCCACCCTGGTCACGCATAATCACCGCATATTCGCAACCGTATGAGCATATCCATTTAGCCATATCCCATAAATCGGTTACCCGGCTTTTAAAAAAGTCCATCAGGAGTTTCTTCCTGACTATAAAGGCAGTAATTCCCTTTACCACGGCAGGAATTTGCTCCCAGTTGATGGCATTCATAGATTGAGGGCCTGGTGATAATGTTATGGTATTGATATGACCTTGTTGCAGCGCGGTTGCCAGGTTGATCTGAGTGATGGAATCCATGGGAGCTATGTGAGCAGCTGTGGCATCAAAATAATCTGCGGGAATTTCACTCACTTTTATTTTCGAGAGATTGGATGCGCTCTCATTATTTGACTGGTAACCCAGAAGTGCTCTTGGATATGGCAATCCCAATTTTGAGAAATGTTGCACCGGATTTTCTATACTGAAATTTTCAGTGTCATGAAAAGCAATGAACGATCGTTGATCGATGGTTTGAGGAGATACTTGAATACCTCGCGAATCCCACTCTTGATGGTTGATTTCAGTAATCCAGTGTTGTGGATAATTTTCACCGATGAGACTGATTAGCCCGATCCCATTCTCCCAAATGGCAGCTCCGGCGGCTGAATAGAGCAAACTACCCCCCGGTTGGTCTTCGATAACTTTCTTGCCAGGAGTGATAATAAAATTGCGGTTTAATTCGCCAGCGATGAGATATCGGACGGATGTGCCAGGCGAACTGCTCATCTATTTTTTTGAACCTGGTTCATCCAATGAACGCAGCACACCCAGAATACCCAACCCTAATTTAATGCCATCGCCAGCAGTGAGGCGCGGGGGAGTTTTTTGCTGCTCTGCACGTTGAATGATCATCATTGCAGCAATTAAACCAGCAATGGAACCGACGGTTGCACCCAACAGCAAAGTTTTTCGTTTCCAGTGTTTATCCGTAGCCATCCTATCAGATCTCCGAATTCTTTTTGATTATCTTGCCGATTTTCTGAAGAAAAACTGAAAGTCTAAAAATAAATATTTTCCCTAAAAGTACAGGTTCAAGGGCATTATCTTGGACGGCTTGCAATTTTTGAGTTATTGATTTTGCGTAATAATCTGCCAGGGCAGAATATTTTGGTATGATTTCTTGAATTTTGATTACGCCGAAACAAAGGGCAATCACAATTCCTCCAATGAGCAATGCAACAAAAAATGTAGGAAGAATTAGCAGAATTATGGAAATATTGGCGTATTGATAGCCAAGCGCATAGTTTTTTGAAGAATTGAGAATGATGAATACTGCTGCAGCAATTATTATTAAACCAACGAAAATTATGGGAAGCATAATTTGAAGGTTGGTTTGCTGCCTGTGCTTTATTTGAGTGGGGCGGATTTTGATATCCAATTCTGAAATTTCAATTTTTTCCATAATGTTATTTTAACACGTTTTGAGTTGGCACATTAAATTAGGAAAAACCCTTGAATTCATGAACCAATAGACTTTTTATATCACAAATAAATAACGCATAATTGTAACCAAATGTCAAGATGAAATTTACTTATTTTTCAAAGTAATGTATAATAAACCCGGATGTTAAATGATTGTTTACATTTTCATAACAATCATTTTTGTATTGCGGCTGATTGAATATATATGAATTTGGCAACAACAGGTATATATGAATTCCTGTTTGAAAATGATGGATAGCGGTCAGATAGAGATAATTAGAAGTATTTCGGGCTTGGAAAAAAAGAATAATAAAAAACAATTGAATTTCCAATCCCTGAAGAAAAATAATTTAGAAAAACTGGCTTCTACCAAAAATACTTAGAAACCAAATCCTTTCATTAATTCTTCAATTGAATGGGTTGGTTTTTAAACATTAATTGCAAATTCATTGTGTTTACAGCCGCAGCCTGGCATCAGGTTTGTGGCTTTTTTGTTAATAATTATGGATGGAACAATTACCGCATTAAAAGCGCAACAAAAAAATCACAATCGCATCAATGTATATATTGATGGTGAATATGCCTTTAGTGTTGAAAGAATTGTGGGAGCCTGGTTGAGCGTTGGGAAAACCCTCGATCAGGGGAAAATTGAATTATTAAAAAATGAAGATGTTTTGGAACGCGCGCTGCAAACCGCTCTGCGGTTTATCAGCTATCGCCCCAGGTCACAACAGGAAGTGGAACAAAAATTGCTATCCAAAGAATATGCACCACCTGTTGTGCAAAAAGTTATTGAAAAACTTCAATCCAATGGATTGGTTGAAGATGGGCAATTTGCGCAAACTTGGATAGAAAACAGAACAGAATTTCGTCCAAGGAGCCGACGTTTGCTGGCGATGGAATTGCGACAAAAAGGAATCTCCGATGAAATCATTGATCAATCATTTGATGACCTCGACAGCGAAGAAAAATTGGCTCTAAATGCAGCAAGAAAATATGCACACCGCTTAAATGGATTGGAAAGAGAAAAATTCCGAATGCGAATGCTTGGTTTTCTTGCAAGAAGAGGTTTTTCTTTTGAAGTTTCGCGTGAGACTGAAAGAACAATCTGGTTGGAAATGAATACGATAAATTAAAAAACAAGATAACCCCAGGGTGAGAGTGGAATATGAATGAACTATCGAATGGTATGATAATTGGACTAATAATTGGAAATGTGATCTTAATCGCAGCATTGTCTTTTGGAATAAGCCGTCTGCTATACAACAACTATATCAAACAACAAAAAAATAAAGCAACTGATCTGATACAGACAGCCGAAGAAAAAGCTAAAGAAGTTGAACTGGAAGCCCGGGCCAAATCGTTGAAAATTTCTCAAGAGACTGATGCAGAAATCGCCCGTCGGCGAATGGATCTGTCTCGTGAGGAAGAACGTTTACAAAAAAGAAGAACAGAGTTGGACGGCCGGATGGACCGCCTGGAACAGAGAGAATCGGCTTTAAACAAACGACAAAGTGTCATCGACAAAAGAGCAAATGAACTTGAAAAAAAATTTGAACAACAGGTTCTCGAGCTTCAAAGGATTGCCCAGATGAGCATGGAAGATGCTCATAACGAATTGCTGGCAGTGGCAGAAAAGGAAGCACAGGCTGATATGGCACGCATCATCCGCCAGATTGAAGCTGAAGCCCGCGCAGAGGGAGAGAAAAGAGCGCGTGAAATAATCACCGATGCCATTCAACGTGTGGCTTCTGAGCATGTGGGTGAGGTGACCACCTCTGTTGTCCCGCTGCCAAACGAAGAAATGAAAGGGCGCATTGTTGGACGCAACGGCCGCAACATTCGCGCCTTTGAGCAGGAAGCAGGCGTGGATGTGATTGTTGACGACACACCTGAAGCGGTAACCATTTCCTGTTTTGATTCAGTGCGGCGTGAAATTGCCCGCCGGTCACTTGAGCGCTTGATTTTGGACGGCAGAATCCACCCGGCCTATATCGAAAAAGTACTGGCTGAAGAAACCCGTGAAATGGAACGCGATTTGCAGGAAGCTGGCGAGCAGGCCGCCTATGATGCCGGGGTGGCGGGTTTGCATCCTGAAATTATTAAGAAACTGGGACGCTTGAAATATCGCACTTCTTATGGGCAAAACCAACTGGCGCATTCTGTTGAAACTGCCAAGCTGGCGGTTGTGATGGCCTCTGAACTGGGAGCCGATGTTGAGGTGGCGCGCGCTGGTGGTTTGCTGCACGATATCGGTAAAGCCATGGATCATAATGTGGAAGGCACGCACGCCGCCATTGGAGCTGAATTTTGTAAACGACATGGTGTAAATGTTGCTGTTGTGAATGTGATTTCTTCACATCACCATGAAACAGAACAGGAGAGCGTGGAAGCGGTGATTGTGGAAGCCGCTGACGCCATTTCAGGCGCACGACCCGGCGCGCGCCGCGAAGACCTGGAACAATATATCAAACGCCTGAAAGCGCTGGAAGAAATTGCCAATTCCTATAAAGGCGTCAGCCAGAGTTATGCCATTCAGGCCGGCCGCGAAGTACGCATCATGGTAAAACCGGAAGATATTGATGACCTGGCTTCCACCCGCCTGGCAAGAGATATCGCTAAAAAGGTGGAAGAAACCATGCAGTACCCTGGTCAAATTAAAGTTACTGTAATTCGTGAGACCAGGGCTGTAGATTACGCGAAGTAAATAACGTTAAACCAATTCAGACGGCTGCTGGAGCACAATTGCCCCGGCAGCCGTCTTTTTTTTAATCAAAAAATGGGTTGCCAAGTTTTTCGTTTTCGACTGTGGTTTCAGCGCCATGCCCGCTGAGCAGGCGGGTGCTGAGCGGCAGGGTGAAAATGCAGTCATTGATGCTTTTCATCAATTCAGCGAAATCACCGCCCGGCAGATCGGTTCTACCAACCCCCTGATGAAAGATCAAATCACCGGTGAAAGCAGTGGCGGCCTCAGGGGAATATAAAATCACATGTCCAGGAGTGTGACCCGGCGTATGAAAAATCGAAATTTTGTGATCTCCCAGCATGATGATTTGGTTATTTGCCAATTCGGCAGTTGGATCTGGTTGTTGTTCGGAGAATAATCCGAATATGGAAGAACCGCCGCGCTGCCGCCAGAGTGCAAGATCGGCCGGATGCAAATGAACAGGAACCGGCCTGTTTAGTGCTTTGATCAACTCAGACACACCGTTGATGTGATCAAAATGAGCATGGGTTATTAGAATATCTGTGATGGAAAAGCCCTGCGAGTTGGCTTCATCGACCATTTGAGCTGCGCCAGATGGGGCGTCAATTACAACAGCCTTTTCTGAAACGGAATCGGCGAGCAGGTAACAATTCGTTTGAAATGGTCCTAATGTGAATGATTTAATCAATAAAGTCATATTCTCAACACCTAATTTATGCCGCCAGGCCGATAGTTGCGGATGAAATTTGTAATCGCTTTGAAAACTTCAAAACGTTCATCACCCCGCGTCAGAACATGGCCACTGTTTTCAAACAGCATACTGTGTTTTTCAACTGTATTCAATGAATTTAGTATTGTTTGAAAATTTTCTGTGGTCACAGTTTGATCCATTTTCCCTTGCATGAGTAGAACCGGGCATTGAATTTTCGGCAAGGATTGCCGCATTTCAGCCAGCAAATCAACCAGTTCGGCAAGCGACCGGGTTGGATAAAATGGATAGGACACTTGTTGATTTCTGGGACTTGAGTTGGAGACCGGGTAATGCTTTTTAGGTACAGCCGGGCGCAAATGACTGATTAGCCTGAGGAAGTTTTTTTGCCATCCGGCATTTACTTCATAAGGGGTTGACATGGCAACCACTCCAGCCACCGGTGCGTGTGCTGCCGCAGTTAATGCCAGTGAACTGCCCATGGAAAGCCCGATCAAGAAAGTATGGTCGGTGCTGTTGTGAAGCAAGTGAATGCCATCATAAACTGCATTCAACCAATCCCACCAGCGCGTGCGAACCATATCATCAGGATGTGTGGCGTGACCGGGCAACCTGATGCCCAGGACCGTGAATCCCTGATTGGACAGGTATTCACCCAGCCAGCGCATTTCTTTTGGAGTGCCGGTGAATCCGTGAATCAGCAGGCAACCTGTGCGGTTACCAGGAAAGAAAAACGGTTCGGCTGTGGGGGTGACGATTGGATAATTCATGAGAAGTGAGTATTAACCGATGATGCGCATTTCGCGCGGCATGTAAGACAGTGTTCTGCATCCGTTGGGAGTGATGACGACATCATCTTCAATGCGCACACCGCCTACATCAGGGATATATATTCCAGGTTCGATCGTGATGATATTCCCGGTTGCCAGAGGGATTCTGCTTTCGGGGTAAAGATAAGGAGTCTCGTGCACTTCCAGCCCAAAACCATGCCCCAGGCGTGTTTTGAAGAATTTTCCAAAGCCGGCATCATCAATCACTTTACGGGCAACGGCATCCAGGTCACCGGCAGGCAAGCCGGGGCGGGCTGCATCGCGTCCGGCTTGATTGGCCTGAGCGACAATGGGATAAATTTGATCGATGGTGGGATGCGGTTTTTGCACAACGAAAGTGCGGGTGAGGTCTGAACAATAACCCTGGCAGCGGGCGCCCCAGTCGAAAAGCAAGGGATCGCCTGCTTCAATGATACGGTCAGTGGGCACCGCATGCGGATTGGCGCTGTTTGGGCCGCTGGCAACGATGGGTGAAAAGGAAATTTCAGGATCACTGCCGGCGCGCAGCAATTGGATGACCAGTTCGTTGGCAACCTGTCGCTCGGTCGTACCGGGTTTAAACCATTGCAAAGTGGCTTCGAGTGCGTTTTGGGCAATTTCTATAGATTTTAAGATGAGATTTACTTCATCTTCATCCTTCTCTTCGCGAACTCTTTCCAGCAGCTTGTTGGCAGCAAGGAATTTCGCGTTGGGCGCTGCCTTTTGCAGATAATTCAATTCCAAAAAACGCATTTGAGTGGGTTCGATTCCAATAGATTGATGATCGAGATTCATTACTTTGCAGGCATTGGAAAAAACGTCACCCCAAACGGAAGGGTTGTCAGGGTACGGGAAAGTTTTGATACTTGAGGGAAGCCCCTGTAGTTTTAACATTTCAAATTCAGGCACCACAATGCCGATTTCGTGATTGGCGGTGAGAATGAGAACCACCGGCCTTTCCATCAGGTGAAACGATAAGTTGGAAAAATAAGTAAATGAAGGACCGGGGTTAAGCGCCAGGGCAGAGAGGCCTTCATCATTGAGAATTTTGGTGATTTTATTAATGCGATTCAAGTTCATGGTTGTTCCTCCAGTTGAATTATATCGCAAGGATTTTTTGTTCAGTTCCCATTTTATTCCTTCAGAAACGACACAATAAGGTATACTTTTGCTCTCAAACGATACAGCGAATTTAAATTTTTATCCAAGGTTAAAGAATGTTTCAATCCATCCAAGAAAAATTGATGAAGCAAATATTTATTTTCAATTTGATATTCATCCTGTCTGGAACGGCGATGACATGGTTGTTTTCCAGAAAAGGGATTTCTTCAGAAGAAATTAAGGCTATCGGGATTTTTGTCTCATTCATTTTTCTAGCTGTACTCGTTTTTCGGTTTCGTTTTCTCGAAGGTGTTTTACGAAAGATAACACCCATTCAAACAGTTTTAGCTTTTTTATTTGCATCAGTCACCTGGTATTACTATGGATATAAAACCATAGTGGAAATCATTACCTATCATTTGCCACAACCTGACGTCTCGAGGTCATTGTCTATTCTTGGGATCGCAGGCGCAGCGTTTGCTTTTTTCCCGATATTTTTCTGGTATTGTGTTTTTTTTGAACGTTTTTTGAAAACAAGTTGTGCTTTCTTTTCATCTCTTGAAAAAAATGAAAAATGGTTTTTGTTCATTGGGACGGCTTTGTTTTCCATTGCAATTTTTTTTATTTACACTCAGACGGTGATTTTCTATCTTCCATATGACGATAATGTTATCTTCAATGCTGACACAAATACAGTCTTAACTACCAACGCTCACTTTTTGGTTGCATCACCTAAAAACAATATAAAACAACCTCTATTTGGTTTGTTTGCCATGCCGTTCTCTGTTTTTTCCCGAATTCTTTCGAAAATTTTCTTTTTTGTTCCCAATGCTTACATTTTTATCTTTGCAGTTGTACAAGTCTTCTTATTAATGGTCTTATTGTTATTAATTGGCCGGATGTTGAAATTGAGTTCGAATGAGAAAATTTTATTTCTTATATTTCTTTCTTCTACTTATCCGGTGTTGTTGTTTTCCCTTACCTATGAGCAATATATATTTGCAGTTCTCTGGTTGATATTATTTCTTTATTCATTTATATTTAAAAAGGATAATCGAGATGTTTATTTCCTGGGAGCGACGGGTTCTCTTCTGACAAGCGCATTTTTCTTTCCGTTGTTATCTTTTTCGAAAGATATAAAAGCGTGGTTTAAAGAAGTATTTATTGTCGCGGGAAAATTTTGCCTGGCGGTGGTGATATTTGGGCAATTGCCTGTAGTTATGTTTCCATTCCAGGCTGTTCAAAAGCAATTAAACAATTTCACAGGTCATGAGCTTTCGTTTGGTGCGAAGTTTTTACAATATATCAATTTTGTAGCTACCTGCCTGATTAAACCTGAAACGAAATTAAACACACAATATTTATCCTACCAATTGGCGCCCGTACGCGAGTTGAACTATGTGGGAGTGGCGCTTCTTGTGATTGCGTTGTTAGGTTTTCTTCTGAATTATCAAAAGCTTTTCGCCAGAATTTGCTTCAGTTGGGCGGCATTTTCTTTTGTTCTTCTGTGCATAATTGGATGGGGAACGAATGAAAATGGGCTGGTTTTATATACGTTGTATTTTTCATGGGCATTTTTGTCTCTGGCATATATGGCAATCGAATCGATTGCTGGTAAGATACCGGCGGTCAAATACACAATCATCGGTGGAATAATCGTCACCATCCTGGTTATCAATGTCCCTGGGATATTGGATTTGATCCAGTTTGGAATAAATTATTATTATGTCCAATAGCAGGGTTCAGATAACATTTTCCCCCAGCAGTAAAAAACAGTTACCCTAAAGGGTTATTGACACTCCTCAATCTTTTGTACTATAATATGTACTAAATAATGGGACACTGTCCCCCATAAAGGGACATTCGATTTTAAATGGGTGATATATGCAAGCCATTGAAAATGCAATTCAACTTTTGGATTGTTTCTCGATTGAGCAGCCGGAATTGGGAGTGAGGGAAGCGGCTCGTTTGTTGCGACTGTCAACCAGTTCCACTGGCAGATTAATGCTGACCTTAAAAGAACTGGGCGTTTTAATCCAGAATCCCCAGACGCATAGATATTCACTGGGTGGAAAGGTGATGACCTGGTCCGGTATTTACCTGGCCAATTTGGATGTTCGAGAACGCGCTTTACCTTTCATGGAAAAACTGCACCACATGACCCAGGAAACCATCAGCCTGTATGTTATGGAGGGAGACGAACGGGTGTGCGTGGAGCGTATGGAAAGCATGCACAGTGTGCGCATTGTGACGCGAATTGGCAGGCGGCTGCCCTTACATGCTGGTTCAGCAGGGAAAGTATTCCTGGCATACATGCCTGAAGAAAGGCGGAAAATTATCCTGTCAACTCCTCAATTGTCCCCATTGACACCCAATACCATTGTGAATGTTGATGATTTACGGGATGAGATCGCCAGGGTTCGACAAAAAGGATTCGCGGTCAGTTTTGGCGAGTGGTTGATTGATGCAGCCGGCGTAGCCGCGCCAATTCTTGACATGCATGGTGAAATCCTGGCGGCATTATCCATTTCTGGTCCAACCCAACGTTTTACCCGGGAGCGTGTGCATTACTATACCCTTGAAGTGGTGAAGACTGCCCACCAAATATCCATGGCATTAGGGTACCGCGGTAACCCACCTGCGGTGTATGAAGAAGCGCCTCTTCCCTTGTCCATGCCCTAATCCTGAACCAATAAAGGAGCGAAGAATCATGATACTTAACGATAAAATTGCAACCCAAGCGCCTGAACTACAAGGTCAGGTTTACCGACCAGATGACGGCCTGGTGGTGAAAGCGCCTGCCTGGCGCAGCCGCGCCGCTCAACTGGATAGTAAAATTGCTGCGCGGATACCAGGCTTCAGGGAGCGAATCGATCAACTGGTGGCCAATCATGGTTCGGAACAAGTGGGGGGGATAACCGTCTCTCAGATATATGGTGGTAACCGGGGTGTTCACTCAATTGTCTCTGAAATTTCCCATGTTGATCCACAGGCAGGTATTCGCTTGAGAGGTTATACCATCCCGGAAATTTTGGACAAATTGCCGCGTGCTGAAAACAGCGTTTATCCACTGGCAGGTGGTGTTTATTTTCTTCTGTTGGTGGGCGAAATACCCACGTTGGATGAAGCGCTCTCGGTTGAAGATGAGTGGAAACGGCGATCAGCTATCCCGGTTTATGTATTCGATGTATTGAGAGCTTTGCCAGCCGAAGCGCACCCGATGACCATGTTTTCACAAGCAATTCTAGCCCTGGAGAACGAATCGGTGTTTGCAAATCGGTATGAAAAAGGCGGCATCCACAAGATGAGCTACTGGGAAGCAACCCTGGAAGACAGCCTCAATTTAACCGCCAAGTTGCCCTCCATTGCTGCATATATTTACAATGTGAAATACAAGGGCAGTAAATATATCTCACCAGCGCCAAACCTGGACTGGGCAGCCAATTTTGCCCACATGATAGGGAAGTCAGATGATGAGGGATACCTGGAACTATGCCGATTATTCTTCGCGTTACACTGCGATCATGAAGGCGGCAATGCCAGCGCGCACACGGCGCTGCTGGTCAATTCGACGTTGGCCGATATTTATTACGCCTGTTCGGCGGGTATGAATGCGCTGGCCGGCCCGTTGCATGGATTGGCTAACCAGGGATGCCTTCGCTGGTTGTTGGAAGTTTACCAGAATTTTAACGGCTGCCCCACCAAAGAGCAGTTGGAAAACTATGCCTGGGAAACCATCAATGCCGGGCGGGTAATTCCAGGTTATGGACACGCGGTACTAAGGGTTACGGATCCGCGTTTCTCAGCCCAGTTGGAATTTGGTAAAAAATACCTGCAAGCAGATGATTTGTTCAGACTGGTCAACCTGGTTTATGATGTGGTTCCAGGAGTCTTGACAAGTTTACGTAAAGTGAAAAATCCATGGCCCAATGTGGATGCAATCAGCGGCGCATTGCAGTATCATTATGGTGTACATGAAGATGATTTCTACACTGTCTTGTTTGGTGTGAGCCGGGTTATGGGATTGACCGCCAATGCAGTGTGGGCGCGCGCATTGGGTTTGCCGCTGGAGCGGCCGCAGTCTTTGACAACAGAAATCATCGAAAAAATGGTTAATCATAAAGGTGAACAGGAGTAAAAAATCATGGAACCATTAGCTAAGGCAGTTCATTACACTGAAGTTCCAGCAATGAAATTTGGTGATAGTGCTCCGGGAGCTTCCATTCGCTGGTTGATCGATGATGATCACGACGGCGCGCCAGTTTATGCCTTGCGTATGATAGAAATTGAGCCGGGAGGAAATTCGCCACAACATGCCCATCCCTATGAACATGAGAATTTTGTTGTGGAGGGGAAAGGGAAGGTTTTATTTGTGGATCACTGGATTGAAATTGGCCCCGGGAGCGTGGTGTTTGTGCCGCCAAATATGCTGCACCAGTATGTGAATACTGGTGACCAGATATTAAAATTCTTATGTGGAATACCGGTTAAAAAATTGCTACCACAATAGAAAATGGGCGTCTAATCATTGCAACGCTGGTGGGGTTTTCCTTGCCAGCGTTGTTTTCATTCATTGCCTTAAATGTTTTTTTGCGACTAATCCAAACCAACAAAATAATACCAAAACCAGACCTGCCGTGCTGATTAAAAACCCTGCTTTCTGATGGGTGGGTGTAACAGGCGGGGTGGAATGAATTAGATGGATTGTGAATTGTGAATCGGCTTGCATCACGAATTGATTGCGATAAATATCCATTGCAATCTCTTCAATTGACCGCTTCCCATCATACGAAAATCCATCTGCTTCAAGGAGGATATCGGCGGCAGGCAGGCTGATGGAGATGCGGTTGGAATGCATGGTATTACTGAATGTGATTTTTTCGTCTTCCGGATATGGTAATTCGTATAGCAATAGAAATTCGAGGGGTTGTGCGGCATCAAGAGAAAACGCGGGTGTGAAAATTATGCGGTTATTATCGAATTTTTGAAATATTCCAAGAGTATGATCAGGAAGGATTATTTTCTGCGCACCTTCAGGCAAATGAATTTGGATTTCAGTTGTTCTTTGTGGCGCCGATACGAATAAATTAGTGGGACAATTGATTTTCCAATATTCTGCCACGGATAATGCCAGGTATTTCGAATCGGGTTGAAGATAAATGGTTCTTTCCAACAGGCAAAATTGACTTTCGGCGTGCTGATCTGAAGAAAACAGGCTTTTTTGGTACAATCGGTTATCCAGTAAAATGGAATAGCCGATGTTCCCCAATCCAGATAGGGGAATGAGGATGATAAAAAATGAAAAGAACTTTAGTATAGGTTTATGCATTTCGCTCCAGTTTTACTGGCAAAAAGAATTTTAACCGAATAACCGTATCCATGAGAAATGGGACATGAAAAGAAACCTTAAAATCTATATATTAATTTTCGCTCTTGTTGGCATGATTGCGTGCAATATGCCATTGCGAAATCGAATTCCACTGGTTTCATTGCAGCCTGGTGAAGTTGTGCCGGATATTCTCAACAGGATGCAACGTGACCTGTGGGCGGAGAGGATAAACCAGCTATCGGGGGGGCAAATTGTTCAAATTGATGGGCAATCGGTGGCCATTCAAAGCCGGTATAACTATGCCATGTTCCTGGGAATGCCCAACGCACGCGGATTCGACTTTCTTTACCAGGAAGTTCAACGCTGGTTTCCTATGGATCAGATTGAAGTGGATGCGTATCCCTATCAGGATTCCGAGAAGTTGTATATCTGGAAGAACTTGATTGTGACCTTGCCGGGGACAACCAGGGCGGATGAGTTTGTTATTTTGTCTGCCCACATGGACAGCACGGTTTTTAGCCAGGGTAACCCATTGGAGCAGGCGCCCGGTGCCGATGACAATGGAACCGGCGCTGCCTTGCTTCTGGAAGCAGCCCGCCTGCTGAAGGATTATAAATTTGAAAGAACCATAAAATTGATCTGGTTTTCCGGTGAAGAGCATGACCAACACGGCAGTCGAGAGTATGTGAAAGACCATTCTTTGGATGGCCTGATTGGTGTGATCAATATGGATATGTTTGGCTATGATGGTGACGGCGACCGATGTTTTGAAATTCACGCCGGGACACTTCCCGAGTCGCAAAAAATTGCCACTGATGTGGCTGCGGCTGTTCAGGTGTATAACCTGAACCTGAAATTTGATTATTTAACCACCCAGGCCACCGATCGATCAGACCACATTGCTTTCTGGGAAGTGGGAAAACCTGCGGTGTTAATTACACAAAACTTCATTGATCATGGATTGGCGGAAGGTTGCAATGGCATTGACATCAATCCAAATTATCATTTGCCATCTGACACAATCGATAAATTGGACCTGGATTATGGTTTTGCCATAGCCAAAGCAGGTTTGGCAACCGCTGCTCAACTTGCTTTGCCAGTTGGGTTGAGATGATTAAGCAAAGAGGCTTTCCCATTCAACAGGGAAAGCCTCTTAATTTGAAAACAATCCAAAACCTATTTTAATATCTTATCGCCGCCTATCAGGGCTTTTAGCAAGTCACGCCTTCTCAATGCCCGTTTCCTATCCAGTTCAACTGCGCCGGCTTTATCATCGGCCATCTTGCGCAATGCTTCCATCCAGGCGCCGCTTTTTATATCCGTGTGGCGGATGCGCCAGCGTTCCACTTTAATCGGAAGCGCATCAGCATTCACCAGGGTTTTGTGTTTGACTGTTTTGGTGACACCATAAGCTTCAAAGGTATCTTCAGTTTCTTCATATTCTGCTTTGATCGGGCATACCTGCATACAGGCGCCACACTTAATACAGTAGTAATCAGCCAGCACCAGTTGGTTTTGTTCATCTATATGCAACGCACGGGTTGGGCAAATTTCAGCACAGGCCAGGCAGCCTTCCGCGCATTTTTCATTATTGAGAGTCACCGATCCCTGCCAGGGCTGCACTACCTGGAAAGCGCCCTGGCTGGCAACTTCACATTGCCGGCAGCGAATGCAATGGTCGTCATCCACCAGCATGGTGTCTTGTTGCTCGTCATAACTGATGACATGAGTGGGACAGTTGTTGATGACAAAATCTTTTTTTGACCAGTCGAACTGATCGCGGTCAAATGTGGTGGATTGAATTAAATTTGGGAAAGCTTCTAAACCCAGGACTGGAATTTCAGGTTCATCATTAATGGTCATGGAAATGGCATTCTTGGGGCACATGATTGCACATATACCGCAAAAAACGCATTTATCCTCATCGACATCGATGGTTGGTTTCTTTATCAGACGCCCGTTTTCAACCACGCCGTCTACATGCAAGATGGCATCTTTTGGGCAGACCGCCGGGCCAATTTGACACCCCACGCAATAATTCAGGTTCCATTCCATGCGGTAATGCCGGGTAATCATGGGGCGCTCCAGCACAATGGAATCAGGTTGTACATTTTTCTTGGTTAAGCCGCGCTTTGACATGACGACAGCTCCTATAATTCTTCAGGCAATTCTTGCAGCTCAGCCAGCGAAAAGACCGGACCATGCTTGCAAACATATTTAGGGCCAATGTTGCAGCGGCCACACTTACCTACGCCGCATTTCATACGTTTTTCCAATGAAGTGAAAATCTGATCGGGGGCGAATCCCAGTTCCGTCAGAACAGGCAATGTATATTTCACCATGGCTGGGGGGCCGCACAAGACAGCCACCGCATTCACCGGCGAGGGGGCGATTTGTTTGGTTACCACGGGTACGAATCCGGTGTAATAACACCAACCATCCTCGGGACAATCAATTGCCTGGTAGATTTTCAAGTCATCTCTGCCGTACCACGAGGCGATATCCTCTTTATAAATGCACATACCTGAAGTGCGCGCACCGTAGATGACGTGCATCTCATTGTACTGTGGGCGAATGGGTGGATGCAGCACATGCTTGGTGAGTGCATAGAGGGTGGAAAAGGCACAGCCGCCGCCAATGATAACCAGGTTTTTTCCATGCCATTCATCCACCGGGAATCCGTTTCCCAGCGGTCCGCGCATGCCAATTGCATCGCCGGCTTTCATTTTGTGAATTGCCTGGGTGAATGACCCCATTTTTTGAACGGTGAAGCGCACAAAATCGCCTTCCCAGGCGGCATTGGCAATGCCAAAGGGAGCTTCACCTTTGCCAAAAATGGAAAGCTGGCAAAATTGACCGACGTTGTAATTGGAATAGAACTGGTCCTTATCCTGTGGATTTTCAAATACCAGCTCGAAAGACTTGAGGGTACCGTCGTTGGTTTCTTGAATGACGCGCGCAATGCGCATGGGAATGGGTTCGTATAGATTTTGGTTGTGTTCCATCTAAGCCTCCACCCAATTTTGCGCGGTCTGGATCATCCAGCGAATATCAAGGTTGACCGGGCAGTAACGCACGCAACGTCCGCAGCCGGTGCAACCAATCTCGTTGATGTTGTCGAGCCAGTAAGCATATTTGTGCATGATGCGCTGGCGGGTGCGTTCCAATTTGGTTGGACGCGGATTATGCCCGGATGCTTCCTGTGAATAAACGCGGAACATGCAGGTATCCCAGTTGCGCACGCGTTGATTGCGCTGCTTCTCATCGACGATATCAAAGCAAAAGCAGGTCGGGCAAAGATAGGTGCAAACACCGCAGCCCAGGCAGGATTCCTGCATTTTTTTCCAATAATTACTGCTGAAGAGTTGATACAGTTTGTCGCGAATGCCTGTGGGATCAAATGCTTTGGGGAAGGAAGCTTCGGCTTTGGTTTGCATATCTTTTACATCATTGGCTTGACCGTCAGCCGCAACGGGCATGGATTGCACCAGCGCATTGCCGCGCTCTGTTACCACTTCAAACGCGAAATAGTCTCCCATATTTGTAAGCAGCAAATCGGAGCCGCGGCGGTCAAAGGGCGAGCCGCCCACGCTGGTGCAGAAGCATGTGCTGCAAGGCTGCTCACATCCCAGGGTTATAATGGTGGTTTTTTCACGTTTCGCCAGCCAGTAGGGGTCCTGAGCGCCTTCGGCATTGAAAACGGTGTCTAGCAATTGAAGGGCGTGCACATCACAGGGGCGAATACCAAAAATGATGCGCGGTTGAATTTCACCAAGCAAAGAAACAAATTTGCCATCACGAAATTCAAACAACGGCTCAGATTGTGGCTGGAACAATGCTTTGGGCGGGTAGCGGGTGTTATGCGTCGATTCCAAATCTAATTCGTCAGCCTGGTTGATCTGCTGGAATTGGGTGAAGTCACCATTTTTTACAGGGGCAAATACTGCCTGTTGTTCCATTAACCCTGCGATGAAAGACAACAATTGTGATTTTTTGAGTAAGCGGGTTTCCATGCGGCCTCCTATTTCACAAACCTGTCTCTGTCATCCAGAGAAAAAGCAGCAAAAGGAGGCTGCTTATCGTCATTTTCACCCACATCAAACCCGTATAAATCCAGCATATCGCGGTTGAGTTTATCAGTGAGATAGGTCATTTTGATATCCATGGGGCAGGCGCGTTCACAGGCGCCGCAGCTAACGCAGCGCCCCGCCTGGTGAAAGGCGCGAATGATGTGCCATGCCTGCGTGCCGCTGGGTGTGATCATTGATTCAGCCCAGCGGGGAGTGGTGTAATCGACAAAACATTCGCTGCAATAGCACATGGGGCAGGCTTCGCGGCAGGCATAGCAGCGGATGCAGCGTTCGGCTTCAACCTGGAAATAGGCATATCGATCTTCAGCAGATTTGAGCTCAAATTCGCGTGTGCGTGTGAAAGCTTGCTGCGGGTCACCTTCTGGCAGCAATTCTCCAATGGTGATATCCACACCAACCGGATTTGGGTGCGCGCAGCGCTTGCATGAGTCGTGCAGCATTTCGGCGCGGGAGAATTTCCATTTCTTTTGCGGGGTTGCAATCACAATCTCGTCGCCAATTTCTTCGGCTGAGAGGATATCTTCGCCAGTCTGACGTTGAACGGCGCGCCAGTCAACAATGCCGGTACAGGGCACACCAATGAGATAGAGTTTCTCGCGATCATACTGATGTTCCATCACCAGGGTGCGAACGGCGCGGCTGTCGCAGCCGCGGCAAATGATTCCGATGCGCTGCTGCTTGTCCAGGCGGGTGAGATAAGTGGCCAGGTTGTTCTGGCAAAAACCATTCCAAACCAGTTTGTCCACATCATCTGCTTTGTGCATAAAGAACGGTTGGGCTTTAAGCTGCAAAGTGCCAGCTTCAAACCCGACCACCACATCTACAATACCTTCCTGTAAGATGCGCCGGGCTTCATTTTGAATGGCAGTGAGCACGTTGTTCATTGCAGCGCTCCTTGTTCCACGGGTGTGCGGGTGGCCAGACGCTCATTTCGGGGAAGATCTGCCAGGTCTTTTTCAAACGAGGCGAGTTCTTGTTGAATGCGCCCACGCTGGTTGACGTCAATCCAGGCAAAACGGATGCGTTGTTCTTCCAGGCCGATATATTTTAACAAGCGAGAAAATTCATCCAACTGTCGGCGGGCTCCCAGGTTGCCCTCTTTGTAATGACACATTTCGGGAACGCAGCCGCTGATGAGAACGCCGTCAGCGCCGCCCTGGAAGGCATTCAGCACGAATAAGGGGCTGATGCGTCCCGAGCAGGGCACTTTGACCAGTTTGAAATTTGCCGGCAGTTCGTGATCCATCCAATGCTGATCGGTTTCAGCATAGAGACAAAACTGGCATTGGAAAACAACGATGCGGGGTTGATGGTTCATGCATCCACCTCGGCCTTCTGGACTGCCAGCCAGTCCCATAGATCATCTACCAGTGCATCGTTGGAAAAAGACTCTTTGAGTTCAATGCTGGTTGAACGGCAACTGGCAGCGCATAAACCACAGGCCATGCATTTATTTCTATCTACCTGGGCTATTGTCAAGTTTTGCCCGCGATTGGGGACGGGTTTTTCTTTCAGTTCAATCGCCTCGTAAGGGCAAACTTCAACACACAGTCCGCACCCAACACAGGTTTTTTCATTGACGACTGCCGTGGATAGGGGTGTTGAACTTCCAGCCTGAACTGCAAGATCACGCACAGCGTTGATGACGCCGGAAATATGAATTTTTTGAGGGCAGGCGGGGTAACACAGGTCACAGGCTGAGCACATCCAGGTGGTGATGTCACTGAAAGCATCCTGGTCTAATCCAAACACCGCTTTGCGGATGAGGCGGCGCGGGTTATAGTCAGCTTCAACTTTCTGCTGAATCATGCATTTGCTGACGCAAGTGCCACAGGAAAAGCACATTTCTAGGTGTTCACCACCGGGGATGGTGCGGACTTTATCGGCAAAGGTTTCAATCGTTTCTGTATGCATTTATGCCTCCTTTGCCTTGACCGCCTGATCGGCACTGTCGGAATAGCTTATGGCGGATTCCACTTCGGGAACTTCACGCAAACGACGCGCACGTTTCTCCATGGTGGGGCGCAGCGTTTCAATTTCTTCCAGCAATATTTCGCGTGGAATATTATCCAACGCCGCCTGCATTTCGTTGATGACGCGGGAGTATTTGTCGCCTTCGGCTGCACTGATCCACTCCACACGGAAGCGGTCGGGATTCATGCCAGCGCTTTCCAGACCTTTTCTGATGCGGTCAGCGCGGGTGGCGCCCAACACTTGCCCGGTGATGTAGTGGCAGTCCTGTGGATGGCAGCCGGAGTATAACACTGCGCCGGCGCCCAGGCGGTAAGCCTCAAAGATGAAATCGGTATCCAGACGTGCGGAACACATGACGCGGATGCCGCGTTCATTGGAGCTGTAATCAAAATGGCTGGTACCGGCCAGGTCGGCACCGCCGTAGGAGCACCAGTGACAGCGGAAGGCCAGGATTTTCTCTTCTGGTTTGTGAGCCAGCAAAGCGCGCATTTGGGCCAGCACCTGGGCATCGGTGAAATGAAGCTGGGTGATGGCGTTGTGCGGGCATTCAGCCACACAACCGCCGCAACCGTGACATTTGGCAGTGATCACTTCAGCCGCCTTGCCGGTTTCGTAAGTGATGGCGCCATAAGGGCAGGCGTTGGCGCAAATGCCGCATTTCTTGCCCTGGGCGCTGACGCAGCGATCTTCCCACACCAGAGCGACGGTGGGTTCAATTTCCCATTCGTCAGAATGCAGAATACGCCCGGCACGTGAGGCTGCGGCAGAGCCTTGCGCAACACTGGCCGGGATGTCTTTGACACCCTGGCAGGCACCACACAGAAATACGCCGTCGGTGGGGCTGTCCATGGGACGCAATTTGGGATGATATTCCATGAACCAACCGCCGGGGCTTTGCGAGGCGTTGAGCAGCGAACTCATTACATTGGCATCGGGCTGTGGAATAGCAGCCTGGTTGAGCATGACCATGTCGTATTCCAACTCGGTCACTCGTCCCAGGGTAACATCTTCACTGTGCACAAATAAATTATGTGTAATGGGGTCTTCGGTGATCATGCTGGGGCGTCCCTGAATAAATTTGACGCCCAACTCGCGTGCACGATCATAAAATTCTTCGTACCCCTTGGACGGTGTGCGGATATCCATGTAGTAAATACTTACATCCATTTCTGGATGTCCCTGTTTGATTAGCACAGCATTCTTGATGGAATACATGCAGCAGAAGTTGGAACACCAGGGATTGAAACGCTTGTCGCGAGAACCAACACAGTTGATGAATGCCACCTTTTGTGGATTCTTATGGTCGCTGGGGCGCACGATATCGCCGTGAGTGGGGCCGGCTGAATTGTTGATGCGTTCCATTTCCATGGCAGTGATGACGTTGGGATATTTTCCATAGCCATATTCAGGGATCAGACTGGGATCAAAATGTGAATAGCCGGTGGCGAGGATAATGGCGCCAACGTCTTCCCAGGTGTATTTATCCTGCATGCTAAAATCGATGGCTTCCAATTTACCGCAGGCTTCAACGCATTTGAAACAATGGATGCAAGCATCCATATCGATGTTATAAATCAAGGGAACTGACTGGCTCATGGGCACATAGGCCGCTTTACGGGGAGCCAGATTCATTTCAAAATAATTGGGAACTTCAATGGGGCATGCTTTCGCGCACTCACCGCAGCCGTTGCAGCGATCAGCGAGAACGTATTTTGCTTTTTCACGCAGTTGAACTTTAAAATTACCTACAAAACCTTCAACTCGTTCAACTTCGGTATATGCCCGGATGTCAATTTTTGGGTGACGCGCCGCGTCGACCATTTTGGGGGCGAGAATTCATATACTACAATCCATGGTGGGGAAGGTCTTGTTAAGCTGCGCCATAGCCCCGCCAATTGTGGGTTCCTTCTCGACTAAAATCGTTTCAATTCCCTGATCTGCCAGGTCCAACGCTGCGCTGATGCCGGAAACCCCGGCGCCAATCACCATGGCTTTCTTGGTCACCGGCACCTTGATCATTTCCAATGGGTTAAGAAAGCGTGCTTTGGCAACTGCGGCTGCGGTGATATCTTTGGCTTTCGCCAGCGCGCCTTTGGGGTCGTGACCATGCGCCCAGGTGCATTGTTCGCGGATGTTTGCCATTTCCATCAGGAATGGGTTGAGCCCGGCTTCGGCAACAGCGGCGCGAAATGTCGGTTCATGCATGCGCACCGAACAGGCAGCCACTACCACGCGGTTCAGGTTGTGTTTTTTAATGTCTTCTTTAATCAGGCGCTGACCGGAGTCAGCACAGGCATAGAGCGTGTCGTTGGCGTGCACCACACCCGGCAGCTTGGAGACATATTCCACCACAGATTCAGGGTTGATCACTCCGGCAATGTTACTGCCGCAATGACAGACATATACCCCAATGCGGAGATCCTCGGAGGAATTGCTAGTAGTCATAAATCTCCTTGTAAAGAAACGGATTTATCTTTATGTTATAGCAACAGCAAATGCTTTTTTGTCCAGATTATGAACCCAGGACTTCTTCTTTAACCAGTTTGTGCCGCGAACGCTGGGCACGTTGATCAGGAGTAGTCAGTTCGAGGGCTTCTTTGGGGCACCACTTAACACACTGCGGGCCGTCCTCCTGATCTTCACACTGGTCACAAATTTCGGCCAATTTGGTTTCGGGGTTGATGGAAATTGCGCCAAAATCGCATGCCTCAATGCACCAGGTACAGCCGTCACAGCGGTTGGCATCAATGCTAATGATGCCTGTGACGGGGTCCTGGGTGAGGGCGTCGCGGGTGCAGGCAATGACACAGGGAGCTTCCTCACAGGTGCGGCAGGCTACTGCTGTAATTAAGATCTCTTCAGCACGGATTGTCCGAATGCGGCTGCGATAGGTATTAAATTCACCAGTTTTGGTATAAGAACAAATATATTCGCACAACTGGCAACCCACACATTTTTCAGGGTCGCAGGTTATGTATTTATATTTCGATGTAGATGTAACCATGAATCTTTCTCCTTGGTGACCTTTTCAAATGTGTTAGACGCCGATTTGTTCGGCAACATCTTCCATACCCAGTGAAACCAATTTTTCTCTGGGTATCAAACCTTCATTTGTCCAGCCTTTTGCCTCGTAATATATCTTTTTCAGGTATTCAAGTTCTTCATCGGAAACCACATGTCCGGCTGAGGGGCCTTTGGTCAACGGGTCGTGTTTCCAGCGCCAGGGCAGATCATCATCTTCGCGTTTCCAACCCTCGCGAATGTTGAATGCCTTCTTGATGGTGTGGGCGCGTGTTCCAATCAAATCAACATCGTCATAGCCAAACTCCCAACCAGTGGTGGCATTGATGAGCTGGGCAATGGTTGGCCAGGCGCCTGACCGATCAGCTTTGCCGGTGAAGCAGCGGCGGATGAATTTGCACATGGGCAGGGTATCATACACGGCCGCGTATTCTTCGTTTTCGCTGGCAAGCCTGCCGCGAGTTTCATCCACTGAGAAGCGGTCGACCTCACCCTGGATATCGGGATCGTAGGCTGCCGAACGGTTGTGGCAACCGCCACGCACACCGGCCGCCAGGCCAACCGAAAAGGTTTTTAACCCGCGCGCATCATAACCTGGACATTCCAAGCCTTTAATATTCATTGCCCATTTATAAGTTTCTGTCCTCCGCTCCGCATCGATACGGGCACTGGCGCGTTTGGTACCTTCTGCCAGCAAGTCGCCAATGCCTTCGCGGTCGCGGATCATTTCAGCCAGGGTGACCGCTGCTTCTGCATTGCCAAAATTAGGTTCGAAACCCTCGGGATATTTCTGACATTTGAAATCTTCTTTCGTGAGCACGCCGCGTTCAAAGGACTCCATTGCAAAACTGATACTGACGGGTCCGCTCATGGCATCCATGCCACTTTCATCGCAAACATCGATGATTTTAATGGCGGCGCGAAGATCGCCAATCCCCAGGTTTGAGCTGGCGGCCTGTAAACATTCATAATCAATACCCGTCATGGCGCCGGCATACGGACCATCTTTAACCACCGAGTAAGGTTCACAGGCGATGGGGCACTGGGCGCAAGCCAGCATTTTTGCTTTGTATCGTTCACTCAGACGCTCACCGCTCACTTCTTCAGCGTGCTCAAAGGTACCTTCCTGATAATTGCGGGTGGGTAAAAGCCCGATTTTATTCATGTTAAGCATGTTGGTGACAGTACCCAAAATACGGTATTTAGATGTGTAAGGACCCTGGGCGCTCTGGGTTATATCATACGAAAGCTTGAGCAGGGTTTGCGGGTCGGCAACAGAAACGCCAGTTGTTCCGCGAACTGAAAGCGCTTTTAATTTTTTCGACCCCCATACAGCCCCGTTGCCGGTGCGGCCTGCCTGACGACCATCATTGGTAACACTGGCAAAGCGTACCAAACGTTCACCAGCCGGGCCGATAGTTGCCGAGCGCACCTGGTCGTCGCCCAATTGCTCGCGGATGGCTTCTTCAGTTTCAAAAGTACCCAATCCGAGAAGTTTTGCGGCATCCCGAAATTCCACGCGGTCATCATCAATGAACACATTGACCCATTTTTCACTGGCTCCGTGAATCACAACACCATCCCAACGGGCACGTTTGAGCGCAATGGCAAACCAACTTCCCGACAGGCTGTCTCCGATCATCCCGGTCAGTGGAGATTTTGAAGCGATACCATATTTCCCACCAACGGGCACAGGGGTTCCCGTGAAAATGCCATTCGCTATGCAAATTGGATTGCCAGGTGCCAGTGCATCGCATCCAACCTCAATATTCTCCCAGCACAAACGAGATGCCATGGTGACACCGCCAATATACATTTTGTACCAGGATTCGGGCTTTTCTTCAATCCAGTTTTTGCGATTACTCAGATCGATGTGCAGGATCCTGCCGCTATAACCATACATTCTTGATCTCTCCTTACATAATATTTGTCACACAAGCATGATTTTTGAGAATTTTTCGTAGTAATAGGAAATGACTAACCACCTGCCAATAATGACATGATTATCAAACGGTCACCATTGCTGGGACAAGAATCCATTTCATCATCCCGAAGCATGCGTTGACCATTAATGCTGAATAAATTGGAAGCGTAAAACCGATGTGTTTGAGGATCGATTAATTGACCGACTAATTGAGGATACAACCTGGCGATTTGATCTAAAATTTGCGAATATGTAGTTTGTGGATCAACGTTTAGATCAACATGTTTCGCACCAGTTAATATTCTCGCGATGCTGGTAAATTCGACCGATATTTCCATATCTTGAATACCTATAGAAAAAACCTCTTTTTTGGTTTTCCATAATTTTCAATGAAAGCTGGAAAGAGAATCTGTCTGCCTAGTTTGATAATATACCATAAACTCGGCCTGAAAAAGTAATATTTACTCTAATTTCACCTGACATTCTTCATCTAATTTCGTTACATTATTTTGTTCTTTAATGAAATTCTCTTCCATGATATTATCTTTCAATTCAATTATAAATCATTGAGGTTTTTAATATGCACTATATCGGTCATATCGCGGCGCTGGTAACATCGGTTGCCTGGTCTTGCACTTCAGTTTTATTCACAATATCCGGCAAGAAGATTGGGTCAGTCATCTCAAATCAAATCCGTTTGATTTTTGCAGGTATGCTGGCGGTCGCAACGCATTTGATTCTATTTCGATCACTTGTACCGTTGAATGCCGGCTTAAACCGCTGGGTATGGCTGGCCTTATCGGGTATTTTTGGCTATGTGGTGTCCGATGGGCTGCTTTTTCAATCTTTTTTGTATATTGGCACTCGTTTGTCCATGCTTGTGTTTTCCATGTCACCCATCTTTAGTACATTGATGGCCTGGCTGTTTTTCCATGAGACACTTTCCATTCAAGAGGTGATGGCGATTTTGGTGGTGATTCTTGGAGTTGCCTGTGTTGTCATGGATCGACAGAATCATGCTGAAGGCTTAAAACAATCAACGGGGCGTGAATTTCGCACCGGCATGTTACTGGGGTTGCTCGCAGCATTGGGACAGTCGGTTGGATTGTTGTTTTCGAAAATTGGTTTGCAGGGCGATTTTCCGGCGCTGTCTGGCAACGTGGTGCGCCTGCTTGCCGCCGCCGTGGTGATCTGGCTGCCGGTGATTTTTGGGGGCAAAATTAATCAAACAATGCAAATCCTTCGCAATAATGCCTCCGCCTTGTGGATTGTTGCCGCAGGCGCGTTTTCCGGCCCATTCCTGGGAGTGTGGCTGTCGCTCATTGCCATTCAGAACGCTCCCATGGGCATAGCTTCCACCTTGATGGGGTTGGCTCCGGTTGTGCTATTGCCGATCAGTTGGATTCTATTTAAAGAGAGATTCGGATGGCTGGCAATTGTGGGCACAATGATCGCTGTGATTGGGACTGCCCTTTTCTTTCTTTAGAATTCAGCGGTTTTATAATCCGTGTGAAACGGCGATTATTTCTGCCATAATAGACAGGGCGATTTCTTTCGGTCCGCGCGAACCGATCTTCAAACCAATGGGGGCATGAATGCGCTCCAATTGCGCCTGTGTGACACCCTCTTGTATGAGGACTTCACAACGTTTGGCGTGGGTTTTCTTGGAACCCAATGCGCCAATATAGCGCGCCGGGCTGTTGAGCGCGATTTTTAAGGCAGGATTGTCAAACTTTTCATCATGGGCCAGTGTAACCACGTAGGACGACTCGTCCAGTTTCAAGTCTTTCAGGGCATCCTGCGGCCATTGTTTGATCAATTGATCGACATGTGGGAAACGTTCCGGTGTGGCAAAGGCGGCACGTGCATCAATGACGATAGTATAAAATCCCAGCGCCCTGGCGATTTCAACCAGTGGAATGGCAATATGCACGGCGCCAATAATGATCAGACGCGGGAGGGGAGGAAGCACATCCAAAAAAACTTCAACTTCGGTGCTGCTGATCAAGAACGATTTGCGTTCTGACACATGTGTTTGCCAAAGATGTTTGGATTGGTCGACTGCCCAGGTTTCAAGTTCAGTATTTTCCAGTGTCCCAATTCTTTCTGCCTGCGGGGTGATGAGCATTTTCTTGCCAGTGTGCTCACCGGTCAGGATGGTGACGGCGGCGACCATGCGTTGTTCCACAACATCGTCACGCAAAGCTGAAAAATGCGCGTCAAAAGTAAACGGTTCCACGAATATCTCAAGATTGCCGCCGCATGCCAGTCCAACTTCCCAGGCGGTTTCGTTAGCCACACCGTAGTGCAATAGTTTACATTTGTTTACCTGTAAACAGGTGAGTGCTTCTTCAACCACTGCACCTTCCACGCAACCCGCGCTTACCGAACCGGCCATTTCACCGGCTGAGGAAATGACCATTTTTGAGCCCAAAGGCTGTGGGGCTGAACCATAAACTTCAACAACGGTGGCTAGAGCCACTTTTTTTCCTTCACTTATCCATTTTTCAATCGTTGGGAGTAATTCGCGCATGGTTTTACCTACCTAAAAAAATTAAACCTGAGATGTTCGAACGGGCAGAATTCGTTTGACGACCGCCAATGGGATATCGAGGATTTCATGGATACCCAGGAAATAGGCTGCGGTGAAGTAGATAATTCCACCCAGCCCGCCGCCAATCAGTATGGTCAAGATATCACCCAGGGACAGGAAATTACTGACCAGCGAAATACAACCCGCCATTAAGGTAGCAGCAAGCAATGATTTTCCTGTGTCCATGAGGATGTGACGTAAGTCGATCCCTTTCCAACGGATGGCCAGAATGCTCAACCCGATGCTGGCTTCGACCAACACCGCCAGCCCATTGGCCAGGGCAGGTCCGCCGTGCGACAAGCCGCCGGCTTCAAAGGGGCGGGTCAGCCAGATGGCCAGGCCAATGTTGAGAGGTGTGGTGAAAAGGGAAACATACAGCGGGGTGTAAGTATCCTGCTGGGCGGCAAAGGCACGTACCACCACTTCGAGCATTGACTGGCTGATAAGCGCCAGCGTGTAGAATTGCAGGGCATAGTACACCATGGCGGTGCTTTCACTGGTAAATTCGCCACCTTCGAATAACAGGCGGATTAACGGTTGACCTAAAAAGAACATGCCGATGCCAGCCGGTATGGCCAGAGTTAGAATGGCGCGTAAAGAACCGCTGAGCGCATTGCGCTGGGCTTGCACATCCTTGCGGGCGGCCAGGGCAGCCATGGTGGGAAAGACCGCTATGCCAATGGCGGTGCCAATCAGTGTCCAGGGCATGTTCATCAGGCGGTATGCAAAATCGAGGGCGGCCAGGCGCCCTTCGCCCAATCTTGAACTGAGGGTGGCATTCAACCAGTTGATGCTGGCGCGCGCCATCATCAAGTCGATAATACGCGGGGCCATGAGTATCGCTACACGGCGTATGTCCTGGTCGAAATTGAAAGATGGCAGCCAGCGTGTTCCACACCTGATGACCGCCGGAACCTGGATTAAGAGATGCAGCAGAGCGCCAAAAACAGCCCCCCAGGCGATGCCAAAAATTCCCCAACGTGGGGTCAATATCAACGCCCCGGCAATAATTCCCAGGCTGTACATGGATGGAAGCAGAGCGGGCACTACAAAGCGCTGGTGTGCATAGAGCACAGCCGTGAGGATGCTTGAAACTGAGAAAAGAATGGTGGATAGCAGCAGTAACCGCATTAAAGCAATGATCAGGTTTTGAACCTGGGCCGGATAACTGGCGCCGACGCCCCAGGGTGAGGTGACCAGCATTGGCGCCAACCAGGCAACCAGCAGAGATAGAACGGCAGTTAGAGCGAAGATGATGTTGACGGTTTTACTGAATAGTTTATTGGCTGCCTGGGCATCTGTTTCACCCATCAGGCGCGTGTATACCGGAATGAAGGCGAAACTGAGAGCGCCACCGGACAGCATTGTAAAAATTAACTCTGGAATTACATTGGCGGCGGTGAAGGCATCCAATTCGGCGCCGGTGCCAAAACTGGCAGCGATTATGCGCTGCCGGAACAGGCCAATGACGATGGAGGCTGCCCAGCCCAGGCTGATGATGATGGTTGAACCGGCAATAAAGCCAACTTCATTCTTCGATTTTTGTTCTGTGTTTTGTTGGGTCATTTCTCACTTGCAATCATGCTGAAAATCGATCAAAGCGTGAGTTTCAGTATATCAAAAGATGATTAAAGCTGCTTTGTTGGAAAGACGAGATTTTCTCAGTCAGTTTGATCCAGGGCTTTTAATAAGGTTTCGAATTCTTCTTTGCAAAACAGGCAAACTTCCAGGTGCTGCTGAACCCTGGGATAAATTACAGCTGCCGGTTGTCCCGCCCGAATCAGTTCGGCAAATTTATCCAGGTGCTCATAACATTCATCACAACAGTATTCCTCATCTTTTGTGATTTCAATTATTTGCAGTAAACGCTGAAGTCCTTTTTTGTCCAGTTTCTTCATAACTTCTCTGATGATCGACTTTAATGAAATCTTACAAATTTCTTATATTATTAAGAAAATACACCCAGAATTTCTTTGACGGAAATTCCTTCTTTATTCAACCGGTCCCGCAGACGAATGCGGGCGTCGTGAATGAGTTTATACAAGGCATTACGGTTTGATCCCATTCGCTCGGCCACTTCTTCTAGCGGCATGCCGCCCGATAAGATGGCGAGAATGGCGTCTTTTTGTTTGGGGGTTAATTCTTCTTCAATAATTCTCTGGACGATGCTGATCAGCGCGTTTTGTTCGGCTGCTTTTTCGGGAGTGGCGCCGGGATCAGCGAGAAATGAAGGCGTGAAATCATCGTTGTCCGAGTCGGGCGGGAGTACATCTTCAATTGAGATATCCTTCCAACGATTACGGCGCAGTTCACTGTAAGCCAGGCGCACAGCAATTTTTGTTGCCCAGGTTAAAAACTGGCTTTCGCCGCGGAAGGAGGAGAGATTGTCGAGAATGCGGATGACTGCTTCCTGGGCGATTTCTTCATTCAATGCTTCGAGATGGGATTCAGACACTTTCCCGGAAAGTGAGTAGTGCAAAGCTTTTACGAGACGACGATTCAACTCGGCGATGGCTTCGGGATCACCGGGCGGGGAGAGGTATTCAATCCATTCTGCGTTGCTATAGTTCATCTTATCATTTTAACAACAATTGCCCATCAAAGTTTTTCCCAAAAAATCGGATAGGCAATAGTAAATCATTGATAATAATTCTTAAGGCGTCCCTGGGGAGGCTCGAACTCCCGCTTCTGGCTCCGGAGGCCAGCGCTCTATCCACTGAGCTACAGGGACTTGTAGGAAAATATTCTACCATGCCTGGAGGTTGGTGGGAAGGAAACGATATGAGAATCCGGGGTGAGTAGTGTGTAGAAAAATGTTCATAAATTGTCTATAATGATCATATAGTTTGAATTATAAATACGAATATTACCCCGATGTACTGCATTTCATTATTCTGCATAATGTACACAATGCACTCCATTTAGCGAAAGAACGTCTGGATAAAACTCTTAAACCTGCTTCACTCGAGTACATCGGAGAGAGTTGAAGGAGGGGCGATGCATTGCGTGTCTTGCGGAGCGAATTTAAAACCGGCAGCCTTGAAATGTGAAATTTGCGGCGTTGAACGGAAATTTCTATCCCCCGAATTTCTTAAAATTGAACAGCAGTATGCTGACTTGCGCGAGCAGTTTCAGAGCGGGAATTTGGACTTTAATGCTTTTCAGGCGGCATGCATTGGGCTGGAATGGATTGATCAAAGCGGTGTGCACTGGAAATTCAACGCTTCAGATCAAAACTGGTACGAGGAACGCGCTCAGGAGTGGGTATTAGCCGATCCAGGAAAAAAGTTAGAAAAACACGTTGATGAAAAATCACTGAATTCTGTTCAAACCTTTACCACATCCCCCGAATCTCCTCAAAAAACGCCAGGCCAATCTCAAAAGCCTACGAAAAATTGGATGTTTGTGTTCGGATGCGCAATTATTCTGCTGGGTGTTATAGCAATTGTTGCTGCCGGTGGTTTCTACTATTGGAGCCAATCGGCCGATTTATTATCGTTCAGAAGCACAGGGGAGGACATTGAGGTAACCACAACACCCATGCCGTTATCCCCAACGCCGGTGGTGTTTTATTCAGGTGATGGAAACGGATTTGAAGATTTGTTTAAACCCGCGAAATCTGATACCTATGAAGTTGGTTTTGATGATTTGAATTATCAATTTAAACTAAACAGATCAGATATTTTCCTGACCTCCATCAGCAGCAGGCAATTTAAAAACTTGGCGGTGGATGTCTCAGTTGAAAATTTGGAAGATGAAAAAAACACAGGGATCGCTGGCTTTATAGTGCGGGCGTCAAAGACAAACGGCGCTGATGGCATTCTTTTTGAAATTGACGGTAAGGGAAATTGGCGGATTGAAGAAAAAGACCAATCGGGAACTCGCCAGTCTGTGACGGAGTGGGCTGCTTCGGATGCGATCAATATTGGGGGTGAAGAAAATCGTCTTGGTATTGTTGTAAGTGGTCTTTCTTTATACTTTCTTGCAAATGGGGTGGAATTGTATTCAATGGACGATTTTCAGGGAGACGGCGCGTTCTGGGGATTGATTGGAGCGACTCTGGGGAATACATCATCAGCACAAATTCAATATCGCGATTTGCGCGTTGAAGAAATTTTCGATTCACCAGTGGATGAAAGACCCAACGTAATGGCACGCTTGGGGAAGCCGGACAGCTTTTTTATCACTTTTGAAGAAAATGAAGATGGTTCCATCAGCCGATACGAAGAATGGAGCTATATCGACCAGCAAACTATCATTATCTTTATAGACGGCGTCATGATGGGAAGTGAGATAACGGATTCTGGTGGGGGATTGATTACAGCACCTTTTTGGTATGATCCTTTTCAGTTCACTGAACAAAGTAAGCTAACTGATATAAAGGAAATTACCGGCAACGAATTAAAGAAAATGGATGTAATTGCTGAATTCGGTGAAAACGTAGAACTTTATGCAGGTGATCAAATTCTGGTGGGATTTTCTAACGGCATTCTAGAATATGTGGAAACATTCGCTATTGAATCTCCCGCAGAAGGGAGTGCAAAATGACTTTCAAATTATGGAGAGCCATAACAATTCTGATCATCGTTGCCATTATGTTTTCACTTGCTCCAGAGCGGACGACTATTGTACAGGCTTCCAGTGCGCGAATTCGTCCCTGGCAAGCCATTCGTTGGGCGGTTTTTAATTTGTCACCGGTTGGTCAAGTGGCGAAACCATTCATTGATCGAAAAAATGCATATCAAACGGCTGATCGCTGGTTGACTGATAAACAGACCGAGATGGCTCAGAAGCAGGGACAATTAGCAACGATGTACCGTAACAAACAAATTGATTCACACACTTATATAAAATATAAAGCTTTAACTCTACAAATGGAAAAGCAATATCAAGATGCACAATCAGCCATGAAGGGAGTGGCGCACGATAAATTTGGGCGGGATTTTATGCAGGTGTTTGTCGACCAAATTGCGCCACGAATTTTACAAAGCGCAAAATTCACAAAAACCATTCAAGAGGTCAATGACACATTTACTCAGTCGCAAAAAATCATGAAGGATGGATTGGGTGCATTGGATGAATTGAAAGCCAAACTCTATCCAGAATTTATGCGTAATGGACGTGAAAAAATTGAAGATGTAATAAAGAAAATGGATGAGCGCGGCATCCGAGGAGGTGTGGCTGACGAGTTATACGGCAAATTGCAACAGGTGGTTGGTGAATTGAAACGTTTGGAGAAGGAGGTGCCTGAAGCACTTACACCGGATGAGATCAAGCAGATGAGCAAAGAAGTGAAAGAAGCTTCAGATCAATTGGGGAACATTCAGCGGCAGATAAACGATGGTGTAAATAAATGGAAAGAACAGGGTACCATTCGAATACCGGCGGGAGGGAAAGGAAAATCGGCAGAATTATCCAGTCAATTGCAGGCAATACGCGATATGGAAAAATTGACTGAACTGGAAAAGGTTTTGGAAACTGCGGAGTTGTATGAAGAATTTGGCTCGGGAATTGCGCAGAAACTGGCTGAATTGGGGCTGGAACCGACTGATGGTAATTATGGGAAGATCAGAGCACAGATGATTGAGGCATTAATGAAGGTTGATCCGAAAAATCGCACCGATGAGAAGATGGCTGAATTATTTCGCAAGATAGCCAATGAGAAGATGGAAATACCCGATGATGACAAAGCTAAATCAAACAATGAGACGGAAAAGGAACCTGCAAAAGTTACAGAAACACCCGTGAAATTTACAAGGGCACGGTTGACTGCTGATATGAGTGTGGAAACCTTTTCCAAAAATTTTGGAATATCCTGGGCTGATTTTTCTGACCTTGTCGGACCAAACCATCCATTATGTGCAAGGCATTATGCGGTAGCATCTAATCTGGAAAGCATCCGATTTGATGTTGATGTTGACCTGGTTGAAAATGAGGCAACCATTAAAGTGAACGGCAAATCATCCTGCAACCAAGATCAATGTTATAGCGGGGAGTATGGAACAGATAGTACAAATTGCTCGTTCTCGGGCACATTGCAGACAACCGAAGTTCGGTTTGAACCTGAGTTTATGAATATATACGTGAGTGCAGATGGATTTATCGATGTGACCTGCTTGGCAACGGATTTTTGTGGATATGACCCGAGCCTAAAGAAACCAATCTGGTACACAGGACAAGCGTCGTCTAAAAACCAGGTAAATTTCTTTGTCACCAGAGATACTCAATATGAGGATTGTATCGATGAAATAAGCCTATGGACCAATTTGGATGAAACCCAGGACAGGATTTTTATGTCTGTGGACAATCGTTATTTGGATAGCGAGCAATGTTTTCCTCTAAGTTGGACATTTGAATAGGGGATTACTTAAAAACAAGGCGCGTACGTTCAATTCGGGTGAGCGCCGGGTCAATTTGAAGCTCAAGCATCACTTCGTCTGCGCGGCCGGTGGCATTTTCACAGGCTGAAAGCTGCATGGTGAGAACCAGCGGATCGCTTTGCTGCACTTGCAAGTCAAGGATCAGGGGGCGCAGGTCATAATTTTTCCCGCGGCGTTCACGCATCAAAGTTGATTGCTCCAATAACATTTTGACTGAATCCTGCAAGGCTGATGTATCGATTTCATCCAAGAAAGTTACGCTGTACTCAGCAGCAGCAATTTGGGTTTGCAGGGCGGGCGCATCAAGCGGCATAACTTCAACTTTTTGCAATTCCAAACCGGAGGGAGCTTTTTCACTGAGCGCCTGTTGAATTTGTTCAGGGGTGAGTATTGGTGAATCATCGGTCAGCCACAAATCTACCATTTCGCAAAGACTGGACATCCCCAGGGGCAGCGGGCTAGCCTGGTGCAAGCGCGGTTGTGGATGGAAACCCTGGCTGTAAGCCAGCGCCAGACCGGCGCGCCGAATGGTGCGCTCCCAGATTTTATGAATATCCAGGTTGCCAGTGTAGCGAAGACTATGTGTTTTGGCGTATGTGATACGAAAACGCTGCATGAATAAAATCCTGATTGGTTAATTTCCTAAAGAATTATCGGGTTGGGGGCATTTCCAACTATCGCGCTGTTGAATTTGGATGTCACTAAAGGCAGGCAGAATGCCGCAGGCATGACATTCTTGACTGCAATCAGCCGATAATTCACCGGACAGGCTGGCCTGATAATCGTGCATTAAAAACGATTTTCTAACGCCGGTGTCAATGTGATCCCAGGGAAGAATTTCGTCCAATGAGCGTTGGCGGTGAACATAGAAAGCGGGATCGAGCTGATGTTTTTCGAAAGCGGCCAACCAGAAGGCGGAATTCTCATGTTCCTGCCAGGCGTCAAACTTCGCGCCATTTCGCCAGGCGGTTTCAATCACCTGCGCCATGCGGCGGTCGCCGCGCGAAAGCCAGGCTTCCATGAGGGTTTCTTTGGGATCAGTCCAGTTAAATTTCATGCCGGGAGCGCGCATTTCCTGCCTGAGCAGTTGCTGTTTGGCTTCAATGATTTCAGGTGGATCGCAGGCAACCCATTGAAAAGGTGTGTGTGGTTTTGGCACAAAGGTACTGACTCCCACGTTCAATTTGGCGCGCCGGCCAATGGTTTTTGTACCTATCGAAATGACCAATTTACACAATTCAGCAATAGCCCTCACGTCTTCCATGGTTTCAGATGGATGACCAATCATGAAATAAAGTTTGATGGTGGTCCAACCGCGTGAGTAGATGGCTTTGACCATGTCAAGAAGCTGGTCAGTTGGAATGGGCTTGTTGATGATGTTGCGCATGTGGTCTGTGGCGGCTTCGGGCGCCAGGGTAAAGCCGCCCTGGCGGGCATCTTCTTTGAGTTTTTCGAGTAGATCAATGGAAAACGATTCAATGCGCAATGAGGGCAGAGAGATGGTTAGATGTTTGCCACAGTATCGTTGACTGACCCGATCCACCAGTTCCAAAATATGCGTATAGTCAGAAGATGAAAGAGATAGGAAAGCAACTTCCTCGAAACCGGTCATTTCCAGGGCTTCATCAATGGCGTGGATGATTTCATCAACCGGGCGCTCGCGAACCGGACGGTTGACCATGCCGGCGTGGCAAAATCGGCAGCCACGGCTGCACCCGCGCATAATTTCAACTGCCACCCGGTTATGCACGATGTTGATTGAGGGAACAAGGAAATGGGTGGGCGGAGGCGGCAGCTTGGCTACAATGCGTTTGCGAACCTTGCGAGGAACCTGGGGGTGAATTGGTTCGACAGACTGGATGCAGCCGTCTTCATGGAATTCCACCTGATAAAGTGACGGAACATAAACCCCTGGAATTCCAGCAAGGTTTTGCAGCAATTGAGCACGTGTATGGTGATTGGCTTTGGATTTTTGGTAAGCATCTACAATATCATGTACCACTTCTTCGCCTTCTCCAATGGCAAACGCGTCAATGAATTCTGCCATTGGCTCGGGATTGAAGGCGCTGTGTCCACCGGCAATAACCAGTGGATGGTTTTCCGTTCTGTCCATAGAATGGAGCGGGATACCTGAAAGATCCAACAGATTTATCACATTGGTATAGAGGGTTTCATATGGCAATGTGATGCCCACAATGTCGAAGCCAGACAATGGGTGCCTGGTTTCCAGTGAAAATAGGGGAATCTCATGGCTGCGCATGGCTGCTTCAAGGTCCAGCCAGGGGGCATAAGCGCGTTCTGCAAGCGTGTCTGGGCGGCTGTTTAATTCCTGGTACAGGATGGTGATTCCAAGGTTGGATGACCCCACATCATAAATATCTGGAAATACCAGTGCCACATGGGTATCAACCTGATCCCAGGGTTTTACAACCTGGTTAAATTCACCGCCCACATACCTGCCAGGTTTTTCAACATTGTATAAAATTCGTTCCAACCGGGCATCAATTTCACTGCTTGATAATACCATTTATTAATTACCTGTATTCTTTAGAAAAAATTATAAAGTTCCTTTATAGGCGCCGCCGTCCACATTCAACATCACACCGGTAATGTAAGACGCAGCCGGAGAGACAAGGAAAGTGGCTGCATTGGCAAATTCTTGCGGTGAAGCCAGCCTGCCCAGCGGAATATCCCTGGCTTGTTTTTCCAGTTCCTGTTCAATGCTGGTTCCATTGGCATCCACGCGGGCTTGCATCAGGGCGATTACCCGCTCTGTCTGAGTCCAGCCTGGAAGAATGGAGTTAAAGCGGATGTGGTCTTTACCCAGTTCCAAAGCCAGTGTTTTGGTCAGTCCCACGGTGGCAGCACGGATGCTGTTGGAAAGGATCATATTGGCAATCGGTTGCTTTACAGAATACGAGGTGATGGTCAAGACGCTGGCGGTTTGTGACTTGCGCAGATGCGGGATGGCGGCCTTGATCAAACGCACATGGCTCATTAATGAAAGGTTGATGGCTTGCTGCCAGGCGGTCTCATCCAAATTTTCAATGCTGCCAACCGGCGGGCCGCCTGCATTGGTGATGAGAATATCCAAGCCGCCCAGCTTATCTGCTGCCTGGTTGATCAGGCGGGGTGCAAATTCAGGATCAGACACATCGCCGGCGATGGCGAAAATTTCACCACTGGTTTCAGACGAAAGGAGAGAAGACGCCTTGGAAAGCTTGTCCAGGTTACGCCCATTGATGACTACCCTTGCGCCTTCCAACGCCAGTTGACGTGCACAGGCAAACCCGAGGCCACTGCTGGCACCGGCGATGACCACATTTTTCCCTTTGAGTTGCAAATCCATATCATTCCTCCTTTGTCTCAGATTATCTCGATTTTTTGGTCCAGAATTGGTGTGTCAGGCCACTGCTGTTCAACAAACCCCACCACTTTTTGCAGGCATTGCTGTGCAAAAACAGGGTCATTGGTAACCACTGCCACGGCAATTTTTGTCTCACGGTGATGATCCTGCAATCCAACTTCAGCGGCGCTCACATTGAATTCGCGGTGAAGGCGTGCCAAAATGGGTTTGATGTGACTGCGTTTCTTTTTTAGAGAAGTGCAGCCCGGTAATTCGAGATGCAAGCTAAGCAATCCAATTGGACACATAAAAGCCCTTCATTATACGATACAATTTCATAATTATTCTACTCTACTTGTGATTTCGTATTGAGGGGGGTAAAATGCCTCATCTTCTAAAGGAATCATTTTCTAAAGGAATCATTGATTAATACCATGGATGAATCTCTCGCAACTCAATATCAACAGGCATTGGATTATCTGTACAGTTTTGTAGATTACAGCCTGACGCGCGCATTCCGTTACTCGCCAGAGAAATTTGATCTTTCACGCATGGCAGCTTTTTTGGAACTTCTGGGGAATCCACATCTTCACTATCCAGTGATCCATGTGGCTGGAACAAAAGGTAAGGGTTCCACTTCTGCTTTAATTGCTGGCGCGCTGCGGGCAGCAGGCAATAAGACAGGCTTGTATACTTCACCCCATTTAGTGGATTTTACAGAGCGCATCCAGGTTAATGGTGAGCCGATACCCGCTGCTGATTTTGTGCAACTGGTGAATGAGATTAAACCTGAAGTACAAAAAATTGACCAATTGACCACCTTTGAGATCACAACTGCGCTGGGTTTTCTATATTTCAGCAGGCAAAAAGTTGACGCAGCAGTTATTGAAGTGGGCATGGGCGGGCGGTTGGATGCCACCAACCTGGTTTCTCCGTTGGTGACCGTCATCACATCCATATCAATGGATCACACAGCCGTGCTGGGAAACACGCTGGCGTTAATTGCTGCTGAAAAGGGCGGCATTATTAAAACCGGCCGCCCGGTTGTTTTGGCGCCGCAGCGGTCAGAAGCCCGGCAGGTTTTATTGTCCATTGCAAATGAGCGAAAAGCACCGCTGTACCAGGTGGGAGATGATTTGTTATATACAGAAACATCGCATGCGCTGGATGGGCAGACATTTCTTATCTGGAATCGAAACGAACAGGCGCTGGTCAATGCGTATGTAGAATTGGATGAAAAGCAAAAATGGGAACCGCTGAGATTAAAAATACCTCTGCTTGGATATCACCAGGTTCAAAACGCTGCGACAGCCTACGCCGCCCTTAGCATTGTGCGAAAGGAAGGATTGGAGATCAGCGATGCATCCATTCAGAAGGGTTTTCAAGATGTGGTGTGGCCGGGCAGGTTTGAAGTGGTGCGGCGATCACCAGAGGTGGTGATCGATTCGGCGCATAATCCCGATTCGGCATTGAAGTTACGTCTGACAATCGATGATTATTTTCCGGGCAAACCCGTTTTGTTGGTTTTCGGCGCCTCTGAAGACAAGAATATTGAAGAAATGTTTGAAGCGCTTCTGCCGCGAGTGCGGCAAGTGATTTTAACCCAATCGATACATCCGAGAGCGGCAGATGCCAATAAACTGGTAGAATTGGTTCACCGCTTTGGTAAACCAGCCAGAGCCATAATACCTGTGGAAAACGCATTGAAAGCGGCAATTGAATGGGCAGGACGACAGGATGCAGTGGTGGTTGTAGCGGGGAGTTTATTTCTGGCAGCCGCTGCAAGGCAAACATTGGATAATGGACAATTATTCCCCGAAAAATGAAGGGTTGCGATTAGATGAAATCGGATGATTGGTTTTCAAAACGTGATAGCGATGACTTGACCTCAGTCTTGCATCAGAGAACAGAAGAATTATACGGGATTCCTGATCTTGAGCCTGACGAAGATGGTTATATTGAAGGGCCGGCAATTATTTTGCGAGACATTGTTGTTTTTCCGCACATGATTTCCCCGGTTTTTATCACACCGGGTTCAAACTTGCTGGCTATTCAAGATGCACAATATAATTCACAAACCGTAATAGCGTTAATTCAGCGCGACCCGGATGTGGAATCGCCCCAACCGGAAGACTTTTTGCCGATCGGCGCCGAAGTGGCAGTGGGCAGGTTGCTAAGTTTGCCCGACGGCAACAGCTCGGCGCTGGTTCAGGGCAGGCGTCGTTTGGAAATTGTAGAAATGACCCAGATGGAGCCGTTCCCGAGGGTGCGGGCTAAACCCATTGACGAGCCGACTGATGTCAACCGGAATATTGATGCCCTGATGCGTACCGCGCGTGACCTGTTCACGCGTTGCGTTCAGTTGGACCGCAGCATTCCAGATGAAGCAAACCTGTTTTCAATGAATATTTCTGAACCGGGGTGGCTGGCTGATTTAATCGCTACGGGAATTTCACTTCCGTTGGAAGAACGCCAGGCATTGTTGATGCTGCCTTCACCTCAGGACCGGTTGAAGCGGGTTAACTGGCTGCTGGCCCAGGAACTGGATGTGTTGGAACTGGAAGATGAAATTCAAACACGCGTGCAAAGCGAAGTAGACCGTAGCCAGCGTGAGTATTACTTGCGCGAGCAGATGAAGGCCATCCAAAATGAGTTGGGGGAAGGGGATATCTGGACGCGTGAATTAAACGAGCTTAAACAAAAGGTGGAAGAAAAAACGCTGCCAGAAGAAGCAAAGACCACAGCCTTGAAGGAAATTGAAAGGCTGGCTCAAATGACTTCCATGGCGCCCGAAGTCGGTATCATCAGAACCTACCTGGATTGGATTCTTGATCTTCCCTGGTTTGAAACCACTAACGACAACCTGGATGTGAAACATGCCGGGAAGGTGCTGGATAAAAACCATTATGGATTGGGAAAAGCCAAAGACCGCATCCTGGAGTATATTGCAGTGCGCAGTCTTAAACCCAAGCGCGACCGTCAGCCCATCTTATGTTTTGTTGGCCCGCCTGGCACCGGAAAAACCTCCCTGGGAAGATCGATTGCGGAAGCCCTGGGAAGAAAATTTGTACGCCAGTCATTGGGAGGCGTGCGCGATGAGGCAGAAATTCGCGGGCATCGGCGAACCTATATTGGCGCACTCCCCGGGCGAATTCTGCAAACCATGCGCAAAGCAGGCACCATTAATCCGTTATTCATGCTGGATGAAATTGACAAACTGGGATCCGATTTCCGCGGCGATCCATCGGCGGCGTTGCTGGAAGTGCTCGATCCGGAACAGAACAATGCTTTTTCCGATCATTACCTGGAATTATCTTATGATCTATCCAAGGTTATGTTCGTGACCACCGCCAATACCCTGGATTCAATCCCCCCGGCGTTATTAGACCGCATGGAATTGATTGAATTTCCGGGGTACCTGGAAGAAGAAAAAGTTGAAATCTCGAAAAAATTCCTCATTCCACGTCAACTTGAAGAAAGCGGGCTGGAAAGCAAGGAAATAAAAATCCTTGATGCAGCCCTGCGCAGAGTTATTCGTGAATATACCTACGAAGCTGGTGTTCGCAACCTGGAAAGAGAACTGGGCAGAATTTGCCGCAAAATTGCCCGATTAAAGAGTGAGAAAAAAGAATACGAATCAAAAATTGACGTAAACACCGTAGAAACCCTGCTTGGACCACCTCAATTTTTCATGACCGAAGCAGAGCGTCGTGACGAAGTGGGTGTGGCCACGGCCATTGCCTGGACATCGAACGGCGGCGAGATTATGCCGGTAGAAGTGCTTATCCTGGAAGGAAAGGGCGGCATGCAGATAACCGGCCAGATTGGCGAAGTGATGCAGGAATCGGCGCAAGCGGCTCTTTCGTACCTGAAGGCGAGATGTAGAGATTTCGGATTGGATTCAGAAATATTTGAAAGCCTGGATATTCATATCCATATCCCTGAAGGCGCAATTCCAAAAGATGGTCCGAGCGCAGGGATTACCATGGCCACGGCATTAATTTCTGCATTTACCGAGCGAAAAATATTCAAAGAAGTCGGGATGACCGGGGAAATTACCCTGCGGGGCAGGGTGCTTCCGGTGGGCGGAATTCGCGAGAAAGTTTTGGCGGCTCACCGTTCTGGTTTGAAGATTATTATATTGCCGGAGAAGAATCAAAAAGATTTGATTGATGTTCCCGAAAAAGTGCTTAAGGGGCTGAAGATTGTACCAGTATCTCATTTGGACCAGGTTCTGGAAGTGGCGTTGCATGAACAAAGCGCCACACCCAGCCGCTTTCAAGAAATTAAGAAACGCGAAAAGAACGGCAAAAATGAGAAAGATGATTAAGTAAGGAAAAATCCCGGCTGTTTCCTGGCCGGGATTTGATTTTTTAATTATCTAAGCATTAATCCTGATCAGATGGAACATCACGGCGCAGAGTACGAATACCGTTACGGATTTGGTTGAGCGCCTGATCTATTTCCAATTCCAATCTTGAAAGTGTCTCCATAACATACTGATCGGCTTCCCGCTTGGTGGTTTCGGCCTCGATCTTGGCTTGTTCAATAATTTGTTCAGCGCGGGTGCGGGCTGCTTCTGTTATGGCGTCATGCTCAACAATTTGTTCGCCTTTCTCCCGCGCCAGGGCAAGCGTGCGGTTGGCTTCTTCCTGGGTTTGCGCCAGAATGCGATCTCTCTGGGCTAATAACTGCTGTGCTTTTTTAATTTCTTCTGGAATTGAAACACGCATCTGATCGATAATGTCCAGCATCAGATCTTCATCAACCACCACATTATGGGTAAATGGGATGGATTTGCTTTCATTAAAAAGCTCCTCTAGCCGATCCACTAGATGTAATATATCCATGCCATCCTCCGCTTAAGAATGTTTCTCGCATCAATGCAGTTGCAATAAATACGCCAACTTAGTCCCGCAGTGAATTGAGTGGTACGATTTGTTGTTCATCGCCAAGCTCGCGGAAACGGTTGCGTAAAACCTGGGCAACAATTGGGGGAACCATGCTGCTGATATCACCACCCAGGGCAGCAATTTCTCGAACTGTCGAAGATGAAAGAAAAGTATGTTCTTCATTGGTAATCAAAGGAACAACTTCAATTTCTGGCGCAAGCCTGTGATTGGCCAGAGCCATTCGAAACTCGTATTCAAAATCTGAAAAAACGCGTAATCCGCGCACAATCACCTTGGCGTTCATTTGCTGACAAAACTTCACGGTCAAACCCGAATATCCCACCACGGTGATATTGGATTGATTCTTAAAAACGTCACGTACAAGGTTTATCCGCTGTTCGGGCGAAAAAAGTAAATTCTTTAATGGACGGTTATATACCGCAATGATTAGTTCATTAAACAACTTTGAGGCTCGATTAGCAATATCGATGTGACCGTAATGGATGGGATCGAATGTGCCGGGAAAAATTGCCCTGACCATGTTAACTAATATCTCCTTTGGTGTGCCAGAATCGCCTGACCTTTTTTGCCAGTTCGGCATAATCAGGATTGGCAAGGTCGGGGTCTTCATCAAAAACCTGTTTGGCTAAATTGCGTGCTTTTTCAATTAAGTGGATGTCGGTAATGTTTGCCAATTTCAATTCAGCCAGACCTGATTGACGGGTTCCTAAAAAATCGCCGGGGCCACGTTGTTCCAGGTCGCGCTCTGCTAAAACAAAACCATCATTTGTTTCAGCCATGGCTGCCAGCCTCTGGTTGTCCAGGGCATTTTCGGTCTCTGGAATCAAGAGACAATAGCTTTTATCGTTGCTGCGCCCAACCCTGCCGCGGAATTGGTGCAATTGCGCCAGGCCAAAGCGGTTGGCGCCTTCGATCACCATCACAGTGGCGTTGGGAACATCCACGCCTACTTCGACAACAGAAGTTGAAACCAATATGTGGTACTTTCCATCGCGGAAAAGCGCCATAACTTCATCTTTTTCTGCGGGTCGCAATCTACCGTGCAACAAACCAATTTCAAGGTTTGGAAAAACTTCCTTTTGCAGGCGAATTTGTTCATCCACTGCTGCTTTTCGTTCTTCTTCTTCACTGCCTTCCACATAAGGATAGATGAAGAATGCCTGATGCCCCTGAGCTATTTGTGAACGAACCAACTGGTATGCCCGTTCACGTTCCAGCGGGTGAAGTACGTGCGTTTCCACCGGCAGTCTGCCCTGGGGTAGTTCGTCCATGACCGATAGGTCAAGATCACCATACACTGTCAGCGCCAGTGAACGCGGGATGGGTGTGGCTGTCATTACCATCAGATGCGGATTCTCACCTTTTGAACGTAATTCGGCGCGTTGTTCAACGCCAAAACGATGCTGTTCATCAATGATGGCCAATTGCAACCGCTGGAATTCCACCGGGCTTTCCAGCAAGGCGTGTGTTCCAATAATGATCTTAATCTCGCCGTTGGCCAGGCGCTGCCGTACCAGTTCTTTTTCTGCAGATGAGGTATCACCCACCAACAGGCAAATTTCATCTGGTTTGATTACTGCATCAACATCCTGACCTGCTTGTGTCAATAAGTTCGACAGACTGCGGTAATGTTGTTCAGCCAAAATGCTGGTGGGAGCCATGATGGCTGCCTGGGCGCCCTGTCGGATGACAATGGCGATGGCCAGGGCTGCGATGATGGTTTTGCCGGCGCCCACATCGCCCTGCAAGAGGCGGTTCATCGGTTTGCCAGATTTTAGATCACAACGAATTTCTTCAATCACACGCTGCTGGGCATTGGTCAACTGGAACGGCAAGTTGGCAATAATGCTGTCCAGGTATTCTTGTGGTGCATCAAAAACTTCAGCGGAATTTGCCTGCCAGGCTTTTTTCTGTCCCAGCGCGCCAATTTGCAACAGAAAAATTTCGTCAAAAGCAAGGCGACTGCGGGCGGCTCTCAGTTTTTCTTGAGAATCGGGAAAATGGATTTGCTGATATGCCTGTGAAAGATCAATTAACCCGGCTTGATCAATGATTTTTTTTGGTAAATAATCGCCAATGCGCGGCGCCCAATGCGGGACAATTCCAAAGATTAATTTGCGTAAATGCTGCTGGGTGATGCCAGCAGTCAGAGGATAAACGGGGACAATGCGGTTGGTATGCAAGTGTTCCTGATCGATGGTTTCCCAATCAGGATTTTTCATGGTCAGGCGTCCCAGGTACATATCAATCTTGCCTGAGGCGACAATTTGCAATCCGCGATTCAGTTTTTTTGCAACGTAGGGGTTGAACCAGTTGATTCGCAGTGTACCGGTTCCATCAAAAACCACTGCTTCAGTCAGGGTCATTTTTCCATTGTGAATGGGGCGTGAAGTGACGCTTTGTATCACCGCAATGATGGTAACTTCTTCGCCATAAACCAGCCGGTTAATCGGTTTTAACTGGCTGTAATCATCATATCGACGCGGGTAGTGCAGCATCAAGTCTTCAACGGTGTTAATGCCAAGCTTGTTGAACATTTTTGCAATATTTGGCCCAATGCCTGGAAGGATGGTTACGGGGGCTTCCAATCCAACCTGAGATTTACTCGAGGCTGGATGAAAGGCAGGTTTGCGGTTTTGATCTCTGCGGTCAGTGTAACCAGGCGGCGCACTTTTTGAGCCGGAAATTTGAGAGCGTTGAATTGCAGACTGAGGAACGTTCACCGCTTCGAAAGTTGCAATTGGCGCAAGGGTATTTAGTGTTTCAATGATTTGCTGAAGGATGCCTGCTCTCTGTTCAGGAGAGACCTGGTCATAAATGGATAATTGCGCCTCAAGATTGGAACTCACTGATTCATCCATGTTGGACAACAGGTTTTCCTGACGCCATTTTGGAATGAGGTTTTGAAGACCACCATAAACGGCACGGTTGTCATAACCCCGATCCACTTCCAATTTGATAAATTTGCGAAGTATTTCTAGCGACGATTCCATGGAATAATTTTACCAAAAAGTATAAAAAGAAAAATTTGCCGCAGAATTTTTCTGCGGCTCAAAACATCATTATTATAACCTGTTGTGCTAATCTTCAACGATTATTAACCCAAAGGCATTCGGCCCTAAAAGTGTAGCCAAAGGTGTGTGAATTATCTTCTCGATAAATGCTTCTTCATCGAAATTATCGGCTATATGATCTCGGAACATTTTAAAATCTTGTACGTTTTCGGGAGATTTGTGAAGCCAGGCAATATGTTTTAGCTGTTCAAATTCATCCAGATAATCCTGGAAAAAAGTCAGGGCTTGTCGGTAATTGCGCATTTTATCGATGGGGTGAAGATGCCCATCTTCAATACCAAAGATGGGATACAGTCCGTACATTTCTCCAATTTGCGCCTGGGCGTAGTCAACCAACCCGTTTTGATGCAGGTAGGTTAATGCCGGAGTACACAGAATTGTATAAGTGTGTTGGATTTGATTGCGTATTTGACGCTCTATTTCAAATGCAGACCGTCCCAATGAAACCATCTCAGCCGCAGATTGTACTAATAAACCCAGGCCGATTGAAGTGGATTGGGAGTTAATAATTTGAATTTTTGGATTACTGAATAACCCGGAAGTAATTTGTTCTACATGCGCGCAATATGGAAAAAGTGCATTCGAAAGAAAAATACAAACAATTTCATTGTATTTTTCACTGAGTGTGATGAAGAAATTGCGAAGTTCACCCAGCGAAGGCATTATCAATTTTGGAGATGACTGCGGGTTGGCTGAAGAGGGTAAATTTGTTAAAGGGAAACTATCCTGTGGGTAAATTTTGCCTTCCAGTTGAAATAACAGCGGGAGCGTAAAAACGTGCTCCCGTCCTGTAAAATTTAATTTGGTAAACTGCGCAGTTTGGTCAGTGACAATGCATAATGAATTCATACATTCATTACTCAATAGCTATGATGAATTGATAATGAGGTTGGCCTCCCTCGTGCACTTCAATCTCGTGAGAGGGATATTTACTGCGAACCACATCCACAATGCGATTGACTTCATTTTTGGAGATATCAGCCCCATAGAAAAAGGTAATTCTCTCCTTGTCTTCTGTTTCTGCGTGTTCCAACAATCCCAGGCAGGCATCCTGTATTGTGTCAGTGGCTTTAATCAGCTTGCCATTATGCAATGCTATCACTTCGCCCTGTTTTACATCAACGCCGTTAATTTCAACTGAACGAGTCGCAACGGTAATCTCTCCAGTTTCGACCTCTTTTAAAGCATTTTCCATATCACCGGCCACTTGCTCCAGGTCGGCGGTAGGAATCAGGCGCAGCATAGCGCTTAGCCCCTGCGGAATGGTCTTGGTGGGAATCACGTGGACTTTCTTCACGGTCATGCTGGCGGTGGCCTGTGCCGTCATGATGATGTTTTTATTATTGGGAAGGATAATGATTTTGTCTGTTGGCAAATTTTCAAAAGCTTCCAGTATCTCCAGTGTGCTGGGATTCATGGTTTGCCCGCCCTCAACTATGGCTGAAACGCCCAGGCTGGCAAAAATCCTGGAAATGCCTGCACCTGGTGAAACCGTGACCACAGCAATTTGACCGGGTTCCACGGGGTCCAAGTTGAAATTGTGCGCTTTTTCATTTTGAATACCTTCCATTTGAGCCAGAAGGTTTTCCATGGCAACTTTTGTTATGGTTCCCATTTGCATGGTGTAATCAATGGGTTCATACCTTTTTTCAGTTGGCACATGAATGTGCATGCGATAAAAACCGTCGCCTTCTCCGACCTGGATGGAAGTGCCAATTTCTGATAGACCACCATAAAATGAATCTAAATTGAATGTGGTGTTTGGTTTAAAATCAATAACCACTTCATAGTCTTGCCCGGGTTCAATCGTTTCCATTGTGTCTTCCAGTGATAGATTGGCAATGGGCTGCACAATGGACGTTGATGTTTCCAGAGATTGTCCCTTGATAAAGCGCAGCATGCCTTCAAGTACGAAGAACAGTCCTTTGCCGCCAGAATCAACTACTCCGGCTTGCTTGAGGATGGGCAGCAACTCAGGGGTGTGCTTCACAGATTGGTCGGCTGCCTCAACCACTTTTTCAAGGATGGTTACCAGATCATTCGTTTCAACCAAAGCCGCTTCGGCTGCGGCTGCCACATCTTTGCCAACCGTCAGTATTGTGCCTTCAACCGGGCGAACCACACCCTTGTATGCTGTGTTTTTCGCTTCTTGCAAGCCGGCCACCAGTAGAGTTGCGTCCATAGTGTCAACGCTGTCTAAAGCGCGCGAAAATCCACGCCAGAGCTGGGAGAGGATGACACCCGAGTTGCCGCGAGCGCCAATTAAAGCTCCCTGGGCAACTGCCTGAACAAGTTTGCCGATATTATTTTCACCGGATTCATCAATTTCTTTATACGCTGACTGCATGGTCAGCAACATATTGGTTCCGGTGTCGCCATCTGGTACGGGGAAGACATTTAATGAATTAACAATTTGCTGGTTTGTTTTTAACCAGGTCATGGCTGCTTCAACCAATTTTTTCATTCCTTGCCCGTTAAGAAGCAAGTGCGCTTTTGCCTCTGGCTGTTGTGACGCGGCTGAGGTGGATGCTTGACTACTCATAATGCTCCTAATAATGACATTGTTTAATAATGCTTTATTAACTTTAATCGGGATTGCTCACTCGCAAACCGCGAACATGCACATCAACACGGGTTACAGGAATCCCTAATATTTTTTCAATTTGATATCGAACCGTATCGGAGACACTGGACGCCACAGATTTAATTCGTGTACCATATTCAACAATGATATATAGATCGATTTGAATTGCTTCACCATTGAAATGAACGTCAATCCCTGACAATGGATCTTTAACAAGCACCTGAGCCAGGCCTTCGGCAAAATTTTTAGCCGCCAATCCAACAACGCCGTAGGACTGGTTAACGGCCTGGTGGGCAATTGTGGCTATTGCTCGATGCGAGATATAGATGTCACCTAGAGGATTGGATCTCTCGTTTGTCATTTGTTACAGCCTCTCTCATTCATCTTTTATTTCTTCTATTGATACAGAAGGAGGATTGTGATAAAATTCGGTTTTGGTGTCAATAAAAAATTAAAACCATTCTGCATTTGGTGGATTTTTGAAAGGAATTATAACCATGGCGAGATGTGATGTTTGCGGAAAAACAACTACCTTTGGCCATAACCGAAGTTTCTCTCAGCGGGCTACCAACCGGGTTTTTCGCCCGAACCTGCAAAGAGTTACGGTGATGGTGGGCGGTCGCCGGGTGCGTAGGGTGCTGTGCGCCAGATGCATTCGAACGATGGTAAAGAGCAAATAATAATACCCATTTTACAACAAAATGTCACGGCTATTGCCGTGACATTTTCATTTCTACGGCACTGAATTCCTCAAGGCTGCAATACCATCAGCAATTCCGGTAGGGTATTTAAAAATGGATGTGGCAGCCACAAAAACGCGGGCGCCCGCCTGATAAGTGATAGGCAGTGTTTCAGCAGTGATACCACCATCGACCTGGATTAATGGGTTAACACCTGATTTTTGACAAAGTTGCTTAACATTTCTGACTTTTTCACCAGCGAGTGGTATGTATTTCTGACCGGAAAAACCAGGATTGACGGTCATTACCAAAACCATGTCAACAAAAGGTAAAACTGCTTCGATTGCCCAGGCGGGGGTGCCGGGATTGATGGCAATTCCGGCTTTGCAGCCAAGCTCACGAATAACCTGAAGTGTGCGGTGAGCATTTGGATTGTCTTCGATATGAATTGTTAATAATGAGGCGCCAGCTTTTGCAAAAGCTTCCACATAATTCTGCGGCTTTTCGATCATTAAATGTACATCAATGGGGAGATGAGAAATGAGCTTGCAAGTCTCAATGACGAAAGGTCCCATGGTGATGTTGGGAACAAAGTGACCGTCCATAATGTCGGCATGAATCCAATCTGCACCAGCTTGCTCGATGGCTTTGAGGTCGTTTTCAAGATGGGCGAAGTTGGCTGAAAGGATGGATGTGGAAATGATTATTTTTTCTGACATAACTGCCTCAATATTGATAAATTAGAATTATCTTGCCGTTAATGTAAACCAGATATAAATCCAAAAAGGGATTAAACCGCCGGCAGTTACCAGAGCCAGCAGTCCTAGTGTGATTGTGACCCAATCGGGTGGAGGTGCAGGTGTGGAAACCGGCTCGGTGTGAATCCTGGGGTGCGGTTTTGAGTCTACCGGTATAACCGGGGTTGTCTCCGATGTGGTTGCAACTGGCTTTTCCACCGGGGTTGAAATGGTAAAAACCAGGTTTTCTTGCTTTGCGTAAGCTTTTAATATCCTTCCGAGTTGATCAGCAGTGCGGTAGCGGGCTGAAGGCTCTTTGGAAAGAATTTTTAATATTATTTGTTCAAGTGGTTGTGGAATCTTTGAGTTATGGCGGCTGGGTGGCACCGGTTGCAAACTCTGATGCATGCGGGTCAATTCATGCGGATCATTCGAGATGAACGGTAATTTTCCAGTGAGCATTTCATATAAAATGATTCCCAGAGAATAAACATCCGATGCCGGCGATGGTGCATTGCCAGCAGCTTGTTCTGGAGAGAAATACTGGGGTGAACCCCAGACCACTGAGGATTGTTCGTCGGGATGGATGCTGCTTAAGGCGCGGGCAATGCCAAAGTCTGTAACCTTGAGGCGATTGTCTGGTGTAACCAGCATGTTTTGTGGTTTTACATCACAATGTACCAATCCGGCGCGATGCGCATAGCCGATTCCGTCGCAAGCCTGGGAAATCAGTTCAATGGCTTCATCGATGGTAAATCGTCCCCGGCGCTTAATGATGGTTTTCAAGTCGGTGCCGGGAATATATTCCATCACAATGAAAAGCCTGCCGGCATCCAGCCCGAAATCATGTACCGTAACTATGTTGGCATGCGAAAGGTTCGCAGCGGCTTTGGCTTCCTGGCGGAAATGCTCACGAAAGGCGGCATCTTGCGAATAGTCTGGACGTAATACCTTAATTGCAACAGGGCGCTCAAGCATTAAATCGTGAGCGCGATAAACCATCGCCATGCCCCCTGTCCCAACTGTTTGAAGGAGCTGATATCGGCTATTTAATAGAGGTGTTGCAGATGCCCCATTCTCACTCATTGAAAAAATTATATCATACTCAAATTATTAGACTGGCATCGTTTATAATACAGTTCTTATGTTCAATCGATTAATAAAATCTTGGAACCGGTGGGTTCTGCTTGGTGCTGTGCTTGTTGCCAGTTCGTTGTGCCTGTTTTTTGGAGGTTTTTCGGTGATTTTATCATCAACACAACTGCAACAACAGGTACCAACTGCTGCCATGACAGTGCTTTATGCCCCTTCTCCGACCGCGGTGGTAACCCAAACCCCAGAGGGCGGCGATGGCAGGATAATTGTAGTGGATGGAATTTCCATTGGCAGCTATGTACAAATTTCAGGGACTGATGGGGCGGGGTTGCGAATTCGTTCTTCTCCAGGAACAGACAACAAAGTGCACTTTATTGCCATGGATGAAGAGGTCTTTGAGGTGGATGATGGACCTGTTGAAAAAGATGGATATACCTGGTGGCACCTGGTTGCGTCGTATGATGAAAACCGAAATGGTTGGGCGGCTTCCCGTTTTTTAAAATTTGTTGCCCAAAAACGATGACCGTATTGTCTATACTTATGGGTTGACTTTTTTCTCAACCGCACAAGCCGAAAAAATCGGCTACAATAATCTTAAAGAAATGTTAAAAATTTAGGAGTTTCTTACTGAAACCCCGCCTGGTTTGTGTTAAATTAGTTTCATAATCATTAATGCTGCGCAGTTTCCATTCCAAAACCTTCACAGAAAAATTGAATAGGCAATTTGCTGCAAACATGGTCGCATGATTTGACTGATATTTTAAGTTAATTATTCAGCGATTGGGGTGAAATGTTCAAACAAATCCTAGTTCCTTTGGATGGTTCCGAATTGGCGGAATGTGTGATTCCTCATGCACTGGCTATCGCAAAGGTGTTCGGCGCGAGGTTGATTTTGATTCGCGTGCTGGATCGAAGCCGTGAAACAGTGCAAATGCGGCCTTTTGATTCTTTGAGCTGGCACATGAATGTGGCTGAAGCGATGGCTTATCTTGAAGGGAAGGCTGACTTGTTCCGAAAAGGTGGCGTTGAAACCACCTGTGAAGTGTTGGAAGGATCATCCGCTGAGAGAATCATCCAGTACACGCAAACCAGGCCGGTTGATCTGATTATCCTGAGCAGCCACGGATTAAGCGGAGTGGGGGGGTGGAGTGTGAGCAGCGTGGTGCAGCAAATTCTCCTGCGGATACTTATTCCGGCAATGATAATTCGAGCACACAGCGGCAATATTGAACAGGATATTGAATTGAATTATCAGAATATCTTTGTCCCGCTTGATATGTCACAACGGGCTGAGTGCGCACTGCCAGTTGCCATTCGAATAGCTCGAAAACACCGTTCTTTGTTATTTCCTACACACGTGGTCAGCAAACCGGAAATGCCGCGGCTAGGGCCGGTATCTCAAGAAGATGAAGAATTATCCCAACGTATTGTGGATCGAAATTTTAATGAGGCTTCAAAATACATTGAGCAACTTAAAAACAGATTACAGGCTGACGACCTGGATATCCAGCCGTTGTTATTCATTTGTGAAAACACAGCGGTCCGATTACATCAACTGGTTGATGAGAATAACATTGACCTGGTGGTTTTAAGTGCTCATGGTTATACCAGTCATGCTCACTGGCCAATAGGAAGTATTGTTTCCAATTTTATGAACTTTGGGAAAACGCCTTTGTTGGTTTTGCAAGATATGCCCAAAGAAGCATTGATATCTCAATTGTTTGAAAACCAGGTTGAGCAGAAAAAGGGGCATTAAATTATGGCGTCTACCTCTTTGCCGCAGAACGAGAAAGAGGGAAATCAAACAGTATTGAAATCTGATGCTGGTAGTAATCAAGGCCGATTTGATCCAGGATTGGAAAAACAACCCCCCAAAAACCTTTTGCCGGTTTTGACCAGAGTACCGCCAATATTGCTGGAACGGTTGACGACAATCTCGAAAACCTTGCAGGAAGCGTATGATCAATTTCAAATCTCGACAAATTCTAAGGTAGTCTTATCTCCTGCTGCTGAATGGATGCTGGATAATTATTATCTTTTACAGCAAACAATCAATCAAATTCGACATGACCTGCCCATTCAGTACTACAACCAATTACCAAAAGCTGCCGATGAGAATGTTTATGGTTTGCCACGAGTTTTTATCCTCGTTGCCCAGGTTTTTTCCCATTGCAATCATTATTTTGACCTGGAGTGTTTAAAAAGGTCTCTAAAACACTACCAGCAGCAAGCGCCGCTCACTATGGGGGAACTGTGGTGTTTACCGACCATGCTACGTTATATCCTTTTGGAACGTCTTGCATCCAGTGTTGCAATAATCACAGGGATCGATATACCTGACTGGTTTAAGATTACCCGTCAGGATGAAGAAGAAGCCAATGCCTTGGTCGCAAATGGTATCCCTGCCTTGCGCCAAATTGATACAACCGATTGGAAGGCTGTTTTTGAAGAATTGAGTATTGTTGAGCAGATCTTGCAAGGTGACCCGGCGGGTGATTATCCCCACATGGATTTTGCAACCAGAGACCGATATCGTCGCGAGATTGAAAAATTGGCCTTTCGGTCAAAAAAAAGTGAAGTCTTTGTTGCCAGTGAAACCATTGAACTTGCCAGGCAAGTCGATGAAAGCTGCCGAGAAGGCTCGCGTGTATTAAGTCTATCGTGTCGGGCTCCACAGAACCATGTTGGTTATTATCTATTTTCAGATGGAATAAATCGCTTAAAGCAGCAGCTTGGTATTTCGCCTAAAGTAAACGAAATCATCAAAGGGTGGTTGCTGAAAAACAAAACCGGTATTTTTATCGGTTCCATTAATCTATTATCAGTCCTTCTATTGGGATTGATGCTGGCCTATGCCTTTTTTAGTGGCGGGAACCCCATTCAATTTTTTATGGTTTTCCTGGTGGGGATTATCCCGGCAATGACCATATCTGTGAACTTGATCAACATCGTCGTTACGAATATCGTTCCGCCTGATGTACTTCATAAAATGGATTACTCAACGGGGATACCGGCGCAATACAAAACATTTGTGGTAATACCATCGATAGTCATCCATGATAGCGATGCAACTGGTTTGCTTAGCCAAATTGAATTGCATTTTCTCTCGAATGAAGACGAGAATATTCGTTTTGGTTTGTTAACTGATTTTGCCGATGCCCCGAATCAGCACATGGATAATGATGATCAATTGCTTGCATTGCTGACTAGCGGAATTCAACAATTAAATGAAAAATACCGGAAGGCCAGCAATGATCAACCATTTTTCCTGTTTCATCGTGAACGCCGCTGGAATGAAAGTGAACAATGTTGGATGGCATGGGAACGTAAGCGCGGAAAATTAGTCGAGTTGAACAAAATTATTCTTGAAAATGCTGAAACTTCCTATGTGGTGAAAATTGGAGATATTTCCTGGTTGTCTGATGTTCGCTATGTGATAACCCTGGATAGCGATACAATTTTGCCGCAAGGTGTGGCTAAAAAATTGATAGCCACATTTTCTCACCCGCTGAACCAGGCTGTTTTTGATGAAAAATTTGAGAAAATCATCAGCGGTTATACCATCCTACAGCCGCGGGTTCAAGTGAAACCCACGACTGTTGTAAAAACTTACCTGACGCGTTTGTTTGCCGGAGAGATTGGCCTGGATTTATACAGCCGGGCTGTTTCGGATGTATATCAAGATTTGTTTAATGAAGGAATTTATGTAGGCAAAGGTATTTATGATGTACGGGCTTTTGAACGTTCTGTGTCGGGAAAAATCCCCGAAAATGCTTTGTTGAGCCACGATTTGTTTGAGGGAGTGCTAGGGCGGGCCGCTCTGGTTACTGATATTAATTTTTATGAAGATTATCCCACCCATTACCTGGCGTATGCCCACCGTATGCATCGCTGGATTCGAGGTGACTGGCAGTTGCTGCCGTGGTTATTCAGCAAAGTTCCAGCGCAGAACAGACAAAAAATTTCCAATCCTTTATCAACAATCAGCCGCTGGAAAATTCTGGATAACCTGCGCAGAAGTTTGATGCCAATTAACCTCACGGTTTTGCTGCTGTTGGGGTGGATGGCTTTGCCTGGCAGTGTATGGGCATGGAATTTAATTGCCCTGAGTGTATTAATCATTCCGCTGTTATACGGGTTATTTTTACAGGCAACCCGAAATGTGTCTGACGATACCATTCATGTTCACAACAGTTCCCTCATCACCAATTTTTACCGCTTGCTTCTAAACATAACATTCTTGTTGTATGAAACAACCCTTGCCGGCGATGCAATTCTTACCACGATTATACGTTTGTACATCACCCACAAGCATTTGCTGCGGTGGGCCACCACAGCTCATACTCTGCAACTGTTTCGGAAACAACACCGCCTGGGGGTGACATGGAAGCAGATGGGTTCCGCGTCCATTTTTGCAGTAATAATTACATTAATTATTCGATTTGTTAAACCAAATGCACTTCTTTTTGCATTCCCATTCTTGGCGGTATGGATTGTCAGTCCGTATGTAGCCACCTGGGTCAGTGTTTTACAGGTAAAAAAGAGAGAAGAGATTTCTGAACAAGAAATTTCTGTATTGCGAAAAATTGCATTGAGAACCTGGTTGTATTTTTCGATTTTCGTGACTCCTGAAGATCATTCACTGCCCCCCGATCATTTTCAAGAGTTCCCCTTGCGGCAGGTTGCCCATCGAACCTCTCCAACCAACATCGGATTGCTGTTGACTTCCGAGGTGGCAGCTATGGAACTCGGATATATCGGACCCATGGATTTGACTATTCGGATTCAGTCAACACTTTCAACCATCCAAGAAATGGAGAAACAAAACGGTCATTTATTTAACTGGTATGACACACAAAATCTATCACCTTTGTTCCCGCGTTATATATCAACAGTGGATAGCGGCAATCTGGTGATGTGTTTGCTTGCGGCAAAGAATTATATTAATGGCCTTCCTGAAATGAAAATCTTGCGATGGCAGCGTATACACGGCTTGTTGGATACATTGGGTGTGGTGCATGAAATTATTCAGGGATTGGGGAAAGAATTTAATACTTCCCAGTTAAGTTCAAATATCCAAAAATTGCAATCTGTCATTTTGAATTGTAAAGAAAAACCAGATCAGTGGTATGCATTGTTGGAAAATTTACGAAGTGACGGTACTACCGAGCTGGGGAGCAACCTGTTATCCTTTGTAGAAAGTCATAATAAGGTATTATCGCAGGAATCGCTGGCCGAATTGCGAATCTGGATAGAGCAATTCAGTTTCCAAATATATGACCTGCAACGCGAAATTGATAACCTGGCTCCCTGGATTGGATATTTTCAAAGAATACCTGGTTATTTTTCTGCCCAAAAAATTGACCCTTTATTTAATGAAATATGGGACAGTCTCAAATCTGTTTTTGTAAATGATGTGCAATTGGGAAAACTTCCAGATATTTTTACTTCTGGTACGATAGCCTTGCAAAAGTTGGTAAATGCGCTTGAAGAAAGACGAATCGGCGATCTCGATTCAGGCGCCTATCAAAATTGGGCTGAAGCCCTGAACTGGTGTAAGGAACTCTATCGGCAATTCCAGATCAGTCAAAATCTTGTTTATGTCATGTTGGATGGGTGGCGGCAAATTGAAGATTTTTCAGAAAAGTTCATCAGAGATATGGATTTCAATTTTCTCTTTAATAAAGAACGTCAGGTTTTTCACATTGGTTACAATGTTGAATCTGAAAGACTTGATACTAATTTTTATGATTTGTTTGCATCTGAAGCCAGAATTGCAAGCCTGGTAGCCATTGCAAAAGGTGATGTGCCTGACAGTCACTGGCTTCACCTGGCTAGACCATTCACGGTGACCAATGGAATGACGGCGCTGCTCTCGTGGAGCGCCACCATGTTTGAATATCTCATGCCGTCTTTGTTTTTTAAGACAGAGGAAAACACGTTGACGGGTTTGAGCATTGATGCGGCCATCAAGGCTCAAAAAATTTATGCAAAAAAGCACAATGTACCCTGGGGAATTTCGGAAAGTGCTTTTTATCATTTTGATTCACAACTGAATTATCAATATCAGGCTTTTGGAGTGCCTGGACTGGGGTTGAAACGGGGACTGGATGAAGACCTGGTTATCAGTCCTTATTCTTCATTAATAGCCCTGGAATTTGATCTTCAAAATGTATTGACGAACGTTGAAAAACTTGATCGTTTGAACGCCAAAGGGTTGTATGGGTATTTTGACGCCATAGATTTTACGCCGGGCAGAGCCCAGACCTCGAGTGGCGAAGTGGTGAAGACCTACATGGCACATCACCAGGGGATGATTCTGCTTTCGCTGGTTAATTATCTTAGCCATGACATAATAAAAAGTCAGTTGCAATGTCATTGACCGGGTTAGACTTTACCAGGGATAGCCGCGCGGTATTTACCAGAGATGATCGGGCGATGTTTACCACGCATCGCCGCCCGGTGTTAACCACCTAAAGAACAGGTGGCCTCCACTGT